>OJIU01000046.1_pt1 | contig 117391 bp, 93 predicted proteins | sample 1595961 | NCBI WGS metagenome assembly OJIU01 (sample SAMEA4350144, study PRJEB24818) | metagenome | biome: human; feature: gut; material: faeces | place: Denmark | collected 2013-09
ACTACCATGCCAAATGAAAACAACCTGTTGCCGGAACATGCACAACTTGCAGCAGTTCTGGACAATCCGGAAGCAATCCAAAGGATCAAAGAACCGACAGAAAAAATGCAGATTGCCGCCGTACAGAAAAAGCCGGAACTTGTCCGGCTGTTCACCAACCCAACGGAGAAAGTACAGCTTTCCGCCGTAATTGCCTCTCCTGAAAGTGTCCTTCTCATGCAGGCCCCATCCCCTCTGGCCTGCTTCACGGCCGTGGAAGGGATGTTCAAGGCGGACCTGCCGCCCACAACCGGTATTTTGGCCGCAGCCCGGAGGCTGGTATTCCGGATGAAGGGGAACAGGAAACTCGGAGAACCGGATACGGAAGCCGTAAAGGAGTTTTTTGATGAAGTCAAATCCTTTAAACATTGAAAGCCATGCCTACAATCTTGGAACACCTTGCCGCGCTGTTCGACAAGGACATGAGGGCGGTATTGAGCAATCCCCGCGCCATCAGCATGATCGCCAACCCTTCCGCCCGTGTCCAGATGGCCGCGGTCAGAAGGGACAGAAGTGTCATCTGCTTTATTGAGAAACCGACGGAAAAGGTACAGCTGACAGCTGTCAGAAACGCACCGCACAACATCCATTTCATTACTTCGCCAAGTGAGAGGGTACAGCTGACGGTCATAGGCATCAGGCCTTCCTATGTCGGCTTCATCCCAAACCCTACGGAAAAAGTACAGCTGAAAGCCGTCGAGAAGAGACCGGAATGCATCTTCCTGCTGCAGAAGCCCGCAGAAAAGGTACAGCTGACGGCCGTCCTGAAAGATCCCCGGTATCTCTCGGCAATCAGGGAGCCGACAGAAAAAGTACAGCTGGCAGCCGTACAGAAAAATCCGGAATGCATCCGTCATATAGCGGAACCGACGGAGAAGGTGCAGCATATGGCCGTCCAGAGAAGTCCGGATATCTTCCGGCAGATCAGGCAGCCTGAGGAAAGCGTGCGGCTGGCGGCGGTGCAGGCCAAGGGAGAGAACATCAGATACGTGTCCGCCCCGTCCGAGGCTGTACAACTGGCGGCTGTCAGAAACGATCCGATGAATATCCGGTATATAGAAAACCCTACGGAAAAGGTGCAGTCTGTCGTTCTGCACGCAGACCGGGATGCGGCACCGTTTATCAGTTCGCCTACAGAAGAGATCAAAAGACTGGCGATGGAAATGTACGGCCTCAGACTGGAAAATGCCGCCGGCAAGGAGGCGGCAGCGGCCCGGACATCCGAAACCTTCGGAGACTCCGGAAAGAAAGCGGCGGAGGGCGTGGCAAAGAAACCCTCGGCAAAGCAGGTCAAAGAGGCGGTGGAGAAACTGGATAGCGAGATCAGGGAAATAAACAGGGAGTACTTCCAGGCCACTTACGAGGCGCAGTACTCGGACAACGCCGCGGAACGGGAAAGCGAGATCTCGGCTGCCGGGAAAAACAGGGAGAAGAAGCTTGTCAAAGCTTATGAAAAATTCAACTCGGCAGCCGTTCCGGAAAGGAAGGAATGCAATGTGGGGAAGATTGTCAAGGAACTACGCAAGGAAAGGGTGGCCGTGGAAAACATGAAAGCTGGGGAATGGCACTCCCTGATGAAGGGGAAGGCTGTACAGCCGCCCCTTGTTTCCGGCGCATCCGGAGCTGCAGGAAAAAGAAGCGCACTGATGCTTGCCAGAACACCCGCGGGATATGCACTGAAGGCGGCAGGCACCATAAACCAGGCAAGCCGGCAGACCAATGCGGAAATGTAAGTAACATTTGCATTCTACATATATCACTTGTTTACTTATTTACTTTAAATTTCGGAAATGTAAATAAGTAAACAAGTTTTTTGCTGATAAAACTCTTTATGACTTTATGAACAAGGTATCATATTAAGCCGGCAAACAATGACACATACTTCCGATAAATATGTCACGGACGAAGAACTGGAGCTTGTCACACGTGGCAAGGCGGACGGCATATACATGAAAGCTCCGAACGGCAGTCCGACTTCCCTGAATGAGAGGCAGTGGGTCCAAGTGCGCACCAGAGCATTCAAGAACTGGTTTGGAGACTGGGAAAATGTACCGGAGGCAGCTTCAAGGATTGTCGATGAGAATGGCGAGCCTCTGGTTGTCCACCATGGAACACCTTTGCGCAGAGACCAGATTACTCCCGAGAGGGGATGGCAGAGGGACGGGATCACTTATATATCCCAAAAGGCTCCGTTCCACACATTCAAGGGCGGTGAATATTCCGGCCTGATTTTCACCTCCGTCGATGCGGAAAAGGCAAGAGGTATTGCAGAGACGCGTGCAATGAGCATTCCTGATGACAAATATGGCAATGAACAATGGACGGAAGAAGGATACGTGTATGACCTGTATGTAAATTCAAGAAACCCTTTTGACCCGAAAGACGGGCAGGCCGTAAAAAAAATCCTGCAGTCATTGGGCAGCGAGATACCTGTCCTGTCTTTTTATGGAGGAAAAGGAGGTACGGTATCCCCAGAGAAAGCGCTGGAGCTGGCATCAAGCAAAAGAAACTGCTGGATGCTGACGGAAACCCCGGAGTTTTTGTCCAAAGTCAGGGAGGCGGGCTATGACGGGCTTGTCGGTTACGACGAGGGAGTGAAATACATAGCCGTGATGTCTCCAGGACAGTTGAAGGACGCTTATGAAAACACGGGCGCGTTTTCCACATCAAATGACGACATCCGCTTCCGTCAGGTCTATCACGGCAGTCCGGCCTCCTTCGGGCATTTCGACCATGCCTTTACCGGAACCGGTGAAGGGGCGCAGGCCTACGGATGGGGGACATACGTGACGGAAGTGAAAGGAATCGCCCGCAAATATGCGGCCATCGGTATAAAGCGGGGAAACCACATCACCTATGACGGGGAGCCTTTATCCCCGGTGCTTGACAACGAATATTATTTTGATGAGGTATGGAGGATATGGAAACGCCAGATCCTTTCTTCCACCGATGTGGACAGTTTGAAACGGAACATTTCTTCCGTGTATATGGACGGGCGTACCGCAAGCGCATACAGCGGACGGAGAAAGGCATTCGAGCAACAGAAGCAGGAGCTGCTTTCCGACATAGATGCGGGCAGGATACGCATTGAGCCGCCGCGCCACCTCTATACGGTGGAAATCCCGGAAAACAACGGGATGAACTATCTGTACTGGGACAGGCCGGTATCCGCGGAGCAGCAGGGAAAGATATTCCTGCAACTCCGCAAGGAACGTTTCTTCTTTCCGAAAGCCACGGCGGAGTTCTGGAGCGGCAGGTCGCATGTATGGAACAGTGGGAAAGAGTTCTACGGCTTTCTGGACCATATGTTCATGAATCCGGACCGGGATACCGATTCACAGCGGCTTGCCAGCGGGTTTCTTTCGCGAGCGGGTTTTACCGGGATTGACTATCCGGCGGAGTGTTCAACCGGCGGCCGGGCTGACGGCGCGCGGAACTATGTCATTTTCAGTGAGGCCGACCTGAAGATAACCGCACATGAACGTTTCCGCTTCATCGGAGAGAAAGGGGCCTCCAGACTTGACCGGTCTGAAGGGGCCTCCCTGCGGCTGGAGAACCTCGCCGTCGCCCGCGAAATGGAAAAGTCCGGCAAGGATGCCGGAACAATAAAGGCGGCGACAGGCTGGGAACGCGGGGCTGACAGCAAGTGGCGTTATGAGACGGCGGATTTCGAATACCATCCGGCCGGAGATCTGGGCTATTCACGACTGCTGGAAAAACAGTCCTGGCATGGGGAGCTTGAAAATCTTCTTGACCGGCAGATAGAGGGCGAAGCACTCTCTGAAGCGGAGTGGAAACGTTTTGAGGAACTGACGGAGCTGGCAGCCGGACTGAAGGAACAGGACGCGCTGCGTGAACGGATCTATCTTGATGACTATGTGAAGGACGATGAACTGTTCCAGGCCTATCCTGAAATGAAACGGACCCGGATGGAATTTGTGGACCTGCCGTCGGCCGAGTATTGCGGGGCCTACCTCCATTCGGACAACAGAATCGTGATAAACATCTCCCGGGCTGATGATGTGAGGTCTGTCCTGGCCCATGAGATACAGCACACCATACAGGCCATGGAGGGGTTTGCGCGGGGAAGCAATCCCGGGGAGTTTAAAAACACGACGGAGAATGTGATCCTGGACATCGTGCGGGCCACTGACGGAAGGATTCTGGAGGGCGGCGGTTTTGACAACACGCCGGACGGCATTTTCGCCGCGCTGAACCGTGAGACAGCCTATGGCGGGACAATATTGAGGGACAACAGCTCCAGCCTGGACGCGGTGGCAGGCAAATACGGGTATGAGACGATATTCGATCTCGTGAACGACATCGGCAGCTTCAGGAGCAGTATACAGGAATACCGTTCCACTGCAGGGGAGGTGGAAGCGCGCAACGTGGAAAGCAGACTGGACTTTACTTCCGCCCAAAGACGGAACACGCTTGCCGTTTCCACCGAGGATATCGCCCGGGACGGGCAGATATTCCTTTCAAGGGACGTCCGGATGGACGAGCTCGCACGTCATGTGTCTTTTCTGGCCGGGAAACTGCATATTCCGGTGGAAGTGATCCGTCATGCCGACGAGGTAGGCTCTCCCGACATACGCGGCCTGCTCTCCTGCGGGAAAGACATCCGGGGCTGGTATGACATCCCCTCGCAACGTGTCTGCCTGTATCTTCCGCATGCCCGGGGGAAAGCGGATGTCGAGCGTACCCTGCTGCATGAGGGTGTGGCACATTACGGCCTCAGAAAGCTTGCAGGTCACAAGCATATGGATGCTTTTCTGGATGACATCTTCAACGGATGCGGAGAAAAAGTACGGGATGAGATTCTCCGGATGGCGGCTGCAGACAGGACGGACATACGTGTCGCAACGGAAGAGTATCTGGCACGGATGGCCGAGGACGGTACGGACCGGTCTTTATGGGACAGGATTGTCACCGCCTTCCGGAATCTCCTCCGAAAGCTGGGGTTCTGCCTGGAAATCGGCACAAGGGAACTGAGGGGCATACTCGCCGCCAGCCGGAAAAATCTCACCGGAATTGCGGAACCGGCCGTAATACAGACGGCAAGAGGGGACCTTGAACTCTCCTGCGGATACGGGCGGGCGGTTCTCAGGCGGCAAGGAGTCGAGACGGATGCGACCTCCCTTCTGGAACGGATGAGAAAAGCGGGAATCAGCCCCGCCTCTCTCGGGCAGGAGGACTGGAAAGCCGTCTTTAACGGCGGCATCATCCTTCCCGGCGGCAGGAAGCTCATGGCCGTAAGGGAACCGGCCGGATACGGGATGAGGATATCCGATGTGTCACCGGGGAGTGCAAGAGAGTCGGGAATGGAAATGTAAAACAGGATACGGAAAAATAAGATATGGACGAGTGCGGTGAAAAAAATGCTATAAGCCTTTCATGGGGAAGGCGGGAAATCCGGATTTCCGGAGAGGGGGCCACCCTGTATGTGAACGGTGTCCCCCATGACATGACCATGATGCTGGAGACTATCCGTGGAGCCGGCGCAAGGCCGGAAAGGATATCCCCGGCCAGATGGATCTCCCTGTTGAGGGGACGGCCTACCGTGCTGCCGGGATGTGAAAGCCCCCTGGTCATGGTACGGGTCCCTTCCGGATATACGGTCAGGTGTCTGTTTCCGGCCGGGGAAAAGGGACACTCCTTCCAGGCGGAAATGCAGTAATTGGACCGGATTACTTATAAAGTATGATATTAATAAAGTTAATAGCGGTAAAAACTAAAAAAGTACAATGGAACATTACATTTTCTATTGCAAGCTGTCGCTTCTGGCAGTCCTGTCACTGATAACGGCCTGCTGCATGCTGAGCCGGAGATGGTATGTCAACCTGGCCGCATTTCTTGCATGCCTCTCGGGCGAGACCTTTCTGGCCCACCTGTTCTTCCCCGGATACATGCTGTGTCCGGCGGCCGCCTCGTTCATAATCCTCTTCCTTTCCCGGATATGGGACCTGTCCAGAACCTCGGCAAAGGGGAACGGGGCTGATCCCATCCGGCTGCCGGTCAGGTCAGGAATCCGGGAGTCCCGGCTCGAATTCTATTACTATTACTCCAACTTCCTGGTTTACGGAGGGGCCGGTTCCGGAAAGACGAAAAGTATCGGAAAATGGCTTCTGAGCGAATACATGCGGCTGGGATTCGCCGGATTCATCTATGACTTCAAGGATACGGACTATACCCGTACCGCCTACAACCTCATTAAAAGGCACAGGTATCCGCACAAGTTCTACTATGTCAGTTTCGACAGGCCTGAACGGTCGTACCGGTTCAACCCGCTCAAGGTGGTGAGGGACCGCACGGAACTGATCCAGCTGATGGAGGACGTGCTGCTCGCGCTGCTTCCCAAGAAGGAACAGCAGAACGAATGGGTCGCCGGAGGTCTGGGCATCCTCCGCGGCGTGGCGTTCCGGTTCTGGGACGAGTTCCCCGAACATTGCACGCTGCCGCATATACTGGCCTTCATCATGACCGCCTCGGCAAGGCAGCTCTCCCTGTTCCTGCAGCAGAACCTCGTGTCGGAAATGCTGGCCGGCGCCTATCTGAAGGCGGAAGGTTCCGAGAAGACCCAGGCCTCCTATCTCTCCACGCTGTGTAACAATCTGGCCACTGTTTCACAGAACGAGGAGATCGCCTATGTCCTTTCAGGGGACGATTTCGATTTCAACCTGATCGATCCGGAAAATCCGAAACTTTTTGCCATCAGCAACAACTTCTCCAAGAATTCGGTCTATGCTCCGGTCATCGGCATGCTCATGAGTATATCCTCCCGGCAGTTCACCATGCGGAATAAGGTTCCCTTCGTCTATTTCCTGGACGAGATGACGACAGTCAATATAAGGAACTTTGAGACGATGCCTTCTGTTCTGCGCGAATACAAGGTGGGATTTGTATTACAGACACAGTCCGGTTCCAAAGTGGAGAACCAGTATGGCAGGCTCGACCGTTCATCCGTGGAAGCCAACTTCGGGAACCAGTTTTTCGGACGGACCAAGGACGTGGAATCATTGAAATATTATCCCATGATCTTCGGAAAGGAGGAAAAGGAACGGAGATCCCGCAGCACGGGAAAAAGCGGTGGAAGCACGAACAGGAGCGTGACCGTATCATCCCAGAAAGAGGACATATATCAGGGAAAGGATTTTGCGGATCTGGAACCCGGGGAGTTCATCGGTTCCGCCACGCGTGCCAACGTCAGCTACTTCAAGGTAAAGCTGGAGATGTATGACGACAGGAACGAGGAACCCCTGCCCGATGTTCGGGTCCTTGAGCCGGGAGAGCTGGGCAGGAACTTCGCAAGGATTCTTGAGGAAGTACGGGAGCTGTTCCCGTGTGAATGACGGAACGGGGGGGTATTGTAGCGCCCCACCCGTTAAAGAATGGCCTTGGAACTCTTTTTTTAGCAGATGCGTATTACCGAAAGAAGCCTATTATGGCATCCTGCATTTAGTTCCAAAAGAATTAAAATCTGTTGCTGTTTCAAAGTAAGGGATAAGCAATTCAATAAAGCGACAAAAACAAGTAATAAATGAGATATTCAGGGATTTTTTGAACATTCTTAGATGATATACTAAAAAAACTATCCATATAATATGTCGTTTTGCACGTTTTTAATATATTTGCATCGTTTTATTAAATCTATTTTAATAGAAAGAAATTAATTCTAAACAAATAACAGATACCCGTTTATTAGAATAGAGACAATAAACATAACTAACCTTGTATTAATTTAAATTTAAAACTATGTTAGATCAATTCAAAACTGTAGGCATGCTGTTTGCCTTTTTGGGTGCTTCTACGGGAACGGTATCCGCTTTTACCCCCCCCCTATAACACGCTGATACACAGTGATATTACACAGCAAGACGGTGTGTGTAAAGGTGTAGTAAAGGACAATCAGGGAGAAACTGTCATCGGTGCGTCCGTTGTTGTAAAGGGAAGTACCAATGGTACCATTACAGGTCTTGACGGTGATTTCACCCTTGACAATGTAAAGAGAGGTGATGTTATCCAGATTTCTTACATCGGCTATGTGAGCCAGGAAGTCGTATGGCAGGGAACTCCGCTTAACATCACATTGAAAGAAGACTCCCAGACGTTGGAAGAAGTCGTAGTGGTAGGCTTCGGCTCGCAGAAAAAAGCCAACCTGACAGGTTCGGTTTCGCAGGTCAAGATGGATGATGTGCTGGGCGAACGTCCTGTAACCAATGTCAAGAATGCCCTGCAGGGTTCTATGCCCGGTCTGATGGTAAGTGGTGGTGCATCACCGGGTGAAGCAAAAAGCTTCAACATACGTGGTACAGTATCCATCAACGGTATGAATCCGCTGGTGCTGATCGACAACGTTGAAGGTGATATAGACTTGTTGAATCCGGAAGATATTGAAAGCGTCACCGTACTGAAGGATGCGGCATCGTCCGCCATCTATGGTGCACGTGCTGCTGCCGGTGTTATCCTGATTACCACCAAAAAAGCCAAGAAAGGCGAAAAATTCAACTTGAACTACAACGCCAATTTTGGCTTCCAGACTTCTATCAACAGTCCCAAACAAGCTTCCCTTGACGAATACCTGAGAGCTTACCAGGCTGCCGGTTTCTCTGAAACTTACTATGCCGGAAACGGATCCGTGAGTAAGTGGCGCGAATACCTGGCCGGATATAAGGAAAATCCTGCTGCTTATCCTACCGTGGGTGACGGTATCTATATCGGTGAAGACGGTGCTCCCTATTACCTGAACGACAAGGATGTGTACAAGGCCTTTCAGGAAACCAGCTTCATGCAGACGCATAATCTGACTGCCAACGGAGGTACTGAAAAACTGCGCTACCGTCTGAGTGCCGGTCTCACCAAAGAAGACGGGCCGCTGATTGAATCGAAGGATACCTACATGCGTAAAAACATCTCTTCTTTCATCAGTGCAGACATCACCGACTGGCTGACACAGGAGGCAGACTTCCGTTATACCGTGGCAGACCGCTCAGAACCGATGGGTTCCGGTGACGGTATCTACTGTATGAACCACATCTCGTTCTATCCTTCAGGTATGATGCCCGGTTCGGTCAATACATCGGTAGGCAAAGACTTGCCTCTGATTACTCCTGAAAACCAGATCCGCTATAACAACCCGTATCTGACAGACACCGATAACACGCGTATCTACCTGCGCACCATTATGCGTCCCATCAAGGGACTGGAGCTGGTGGGTGAATATACCTACGACCGCAAAAACTGGCAGAAGTCATACTATGCCAAAAAGTGGGAATATACTACTGAGCAGCTGGGTTCCAATAATTCAGTTACTTCAGACTACCTGTTCAAGAGCGAAGACCATGAAGACTATAATGCCCTGAACCTGTATGGTACGTATAACTTCTCAATCAAGGAAGACCATATGTTCAAGGTAATGGCCGGTTTCAACCAGGAACGTAAGCAGAATTCATGGATTTCCGTACAGACGCACGATATGATTGCTCCTTCGGCTCCGTCATTCACCAGTGCCACAGGAAAAATCATTCCTCAGAACTCATACAGCGACTACGCTATCCGGGGGGCATTCTATCGTATCAATTATAATTACAAAGACCGCTACCTGTTCGAGGCCAACGGTCGTTATGATGGTTCTTCCAAGTTTCCCAAGGATGACCGCTTTGGTTTCTTCCCGTCCTTCTCTGTAGGTTGGAACATTGCCCGGGAATCCTGGATGGAAAAGGCATTGGATTATGTAAGCGACCTGAAACTGCGTGCATCCTGGGGACAGATCGGTAACCAGAATATTGGTAACTACGGCTATTATTCTACCATGCAGCCGGTGGGTAACAGCAACTACTGGCTGAAAGACGGTGAATTCATTACTTACATCAGTACTCCCGGTCTGGTATCCAATTCCTTCACATGGGAAACCGTAGAAACCTTGGATATCGGTTTTGATGCTTCCATGTTCAACAGCCGCCTGCAGGTGACTTTCGACTGGTACCAGCGTACTACCCGTGATATGCTGATAGCCGGTATCCAGCTTCCTGCCGTAGTAGGTACTTCTGCTCCGATGCGGAATGCAGCTGACATGCGTACACGCGGTTGGGAAATTGCCGTAAACTGGCGTGACCAGATTGGCGACTGGAAGTATAACGTAGGCTTCAACCTCTATGATTATAAGTCAAAGATTACCAAATACAGCAACAATGAAGACAAACTCTTGTCTCAGAATTACTACGAAGGAAAGACGTTAGGTGAAATTTGGGGTTATGTAAGCGACGGGTTCTATACCATTGATGATTTTGACGGTCCCGGTACCTGGCAGCTGAAAGACGGGGTTGCTTCGCTTGACGGATATAATCCGCGTCCGGGTGACGAGAAATTTGTGAATCTGAACGATGACCGGGGTACTAACGAAATCAATAGTGGCTTGAATACGGTAGATAGTCCCGGAGACCAGAAGGTAATCGGAAACAGCACTCCGCGCTATAACTTCGGAGTCAATTTAGGAGTAAGCTATAAGGGATTTTCTTTGAGCGCCATCCTGCAAGGTACTGCCAAGCGTGATGTATGGATCGGAGGCATGTCACTCTTCCCTTTCGGCGGCAGTGCAAAAGCCTATTATCCGGTGTTCTACAACCAGACCGACTATTGGGAACCGATGGGCAGCTGCGACGGACAGTACACCGAAAACGACCGCGAATATTGGGTAGCCAAGAACCCCGATGCGTCTCTGTATCGTCTCTACAGCAATATGCAGAACCATGGTTCCAACCAGCGTGCGTCCACCAAGTATCTGCAGAACGGTGCCTACATGCGTCTGAAGAACATCACCCTGGCCTATACCTTCCCCAAGGCACTGATCAGCAAAGTCAGCCTCAGTGCACTGAAGGTATTTGTCAGCGCAGAAAATTTGGCCACCATCAGTTCACTGCCTAAAGGCTACGACCCCGAGAGATTGAGCTGGGGATACCCGTTCTACCGTACTCTCTCATTCGGTCTTAATGTTACACTCTAAAACCTACGATTGAACCATGAAAAAGATTGCAAAATATACAGCCATTGCCGCATTGGCCATAGGCTTTGCGGGATGTAATGACAGCTTTCTCGATAAAGCTCCAACTACCACCATCAGTGAAGTGACAGCTTTCGAATCCTATAAGTCCACTCAGGCTTATATGTGGCCATGCTATGCCATCCTCTACAATACCACCATTGCCACCTCGCCCAATGACCACGGCTATGCGTCGGTATATAATGGTGATCGGAATGCCGGTTATTTCTCCAACCGTACACCGGGAGGATATAATGCCTATGCCTTCCAGACGGTAGCTCCGTCCTCTTCGGGCAACGGCTGGGATTTCGGATGGATCTATCACATCAACATCATGCTGAAGGGACTGGAAACCTCTTCCATGCCTACTGCCGAGAAAGAGCACTGGCAAGCGGTAGGATATTTCTTCCACGCTTTCTGGTATATGGAGTTGATCAACCGCTTCGGTGATGTGCCTTGGATTGATAAGGTGCTCAACCCCGACACCGATGAGCCTTACGGTCCGCGTACTCCGCGTGATGAAGTGGCCAACAACATCCTGACCCGTTTGAAATGGGCGGAAGAGCACATCGGTAATTTTGAAGAACAAGACGGCAGAAACGCCATCAATCAGGCTTGTGTTCAAATGGCCCTGTCGCGCTTTACCTTGCGTGAAGGTACCTGGCGGAAATATCACGGTCTGAATGATGCAGACAAATACCTCACGGAATGCGTACGGGTATCGAAAGAACTGATAAACAAATATCCGGAACTCTATACCGGTACAGACGGTCAGCCGGCTGCCGGCTATGGCGAACTGTGGACATCGCCCAGTCTGGCCAATGTGCCGGGCGTGATTCTGTACAGAGAGTACAAGACCGACTTCCTGACCTCCATGTTCAATTTCCGCGAACGGAATGACCAGGCAGTCTATCAGCTGTCACAAGATATGGCTGATATGTATCTGACCAAAAACGGACTTCCCATAACCAATGCACAGAATACACAGTACAAGGGAGCCAGCAAGGACATCTACGACATCTTTACCGACCGAGACCCGCGTATGTATCATACGGTGACTCCTCCTTACTCTGTCATTCAGGGAGGTACCGATAAACCGGCTGAAAACCCTAACTGCAGCTGGGGATATGATACCCGTGACCCTAAATACCGCAAGTTCATCGATATCATGGGGGCAGATGTGACGGTAGCTAACCCAGGCAAGGCCGGGCAGATGAAACGTTTGCCCATCAGCAACTGGAATGCAGGTAATCTGATCAAGAAAATGCCTAACCTTAGGGGGGACAACGGACCTTGCAGTACTGCATCGGGCTATTATCTGTGGAAAAACTACAATGGCTGGGAATTGAGCAACAACAATTCAGCCATGTGCGATTCTGACAAGCCTATCTTTAAGGTAGAAGAAGCAATTCTGAACTATGCCGAGGCTGCTTGCGAACTCGGGCAGTTTGACCAAGCTGCAGCCGACATCTCTATCAATCGCCTTCGTAAACGTGCCGGTGTAGCCGACATGGAAGTGGCCAAGATTGACGCCTCGTTCGACCCGAACCGTGATAAGGGCAACAACCCTCACTGGTCCGGTGAAATGCCTGACTATGAAGTAGAACCACTTTTGTGGGAAATCCGCCGTGAGCGCATAGTGGAATTGATGGGGGAAGGTTTTGGTTTCTATGATGTACGTCGGTGGGCCAAAGCACCTTATTTCATCAACCGTCAGGAAAAAGGCATGTGGTGGAGTATGGACGATCCTCTCTATACGGCCAACACCAATGGTATCCTGAATACCAAAACAGGCTTGAAAGATGAAACACTCCGGGAAGGTTACATCTACGTTCAACCCAGTCCAAAAGTGGAAGGGAAGGGATGGATTGACAAATACTACTTGTATTGTGTACCTACCGAACAACTTTTGCTGAACAAAAATCTAACCCAAAACCCGGGATGGCCTACGGTTAATGAATAGCTTATACAGAAGTCGGAGCAACTTGACAGATGGAGTATTGTTCCGACTTCTGCTTGTTACCCGACTGATTTTTTCTATCACCGTTGCTCAGCATACCTTGAACCCGCATTTCCTGGTGACACTGCCGGGGAAGTGAGATAAATGGAGATTCTATTAAGAATATTGCTTCAGAAGAACTATTGGGCTACCTTACTCATTTCTTTGTGTACTATTCTGCGAAACTCCTCACTTTTTGCAAAAATTCCTATCTGTTCGCCTTTGCACATATCGTAAATTATAAATGTTTTTACGATACAACCGACAGTCATCTCTCCCTTCCGGTCAGAAGATCGGTTCCCAGCCTTTCCAGTTCCTGGATAATGGCCTTCCTGGGATTTACTACGAACCGGTACAGACGGCAGACATTCATGTACAGCCGCCTTTCCTCCCTGAATTCCCCGTGCAGGATCTCACGCTTGATTCTCGATACAGTCTCGTTCCGCAGCTCGTTCCTTGCCTTCCATTCCCCGGAATATTCCTTCAGGCCCTCATCCTTGGACCGGCAGTAAGGGAAGTAGCCATACCGCTGGTTGAACCTGGAGGCGCACCGGGCGGACCACTGGGAACGGTCAAAGCCGACCACCACATCCCTGCCGTCAAGAACCTGCCGGTTTCCCCTGCTCTTGGACAGCGGGGAAAGGGACACGGTCTGGGATCTGTCCATGCGGGAGACGATAATATGCACATGCAGCTGCAGTCCCGGCTTTCTTTCACCGGCTTTTGCCTTGCCGGCTTCCACCTCGGGATCATCGCCTTTATAGTGGCGTTCTGTTTCCACACGCCCATACCATACCAGATCGTCACCGGATCTGATTTTCTCCCGGTAAAAATTACGGGCATATTCATCCATGCACTCACGGGTGAGCCGTTTCATTTCAGCCAGGACTTCTTTCTGTTGCTCCGGGGAGAGCTCCGGGAATTCGCCGGTCTTTTTCCCAGTCACTTTTTCAATGAGGTGCTGCTGCTCCTCACCGCTGGGATTGATGGTGAGCATATAGAACTTGTCGTCGTTCCTTTTCAGTGTCCTGTGGTTGTTGTCCATATGATACATGACGGTCAGAGGGGTCACATAATCCTCTTTCTGTGAGAAAAAATTATCATAATAAGTACGCTCCTCCTTCAGCTCCTTGCTGAGATATTCCACCAGCTGCACGCATTTTCCCTTGTTGTCCGACACGCCCGGAGTATTTACAGGCCGGTGGACTTTACAATACATATTCCTCGTTGATCTTCTTGATGAGCAGCTGCAGGGTGCTGACGGGAATCTTGACGTCATCACAGAATTTCACCTTCGGGAACTTGTCCGGATTGAGCTGGAATTTTATCAGTTCTGCCAGCCTGCGGAGCTTCTCCCGTTCTTTTTCCACATCCGCCGGGGAGCCCTCCCCGTACTCCGCCAGCTGTTGCTGGAGCTTCCTGTTCCTTTCCTGCAGATCGTGCATCTCATTCATCAGCCTTGCATAGTCCGGGGATTCATGGAGGCCGCCTCCCATGCCGGCCAGTTTTTCAAGAATGGGCTTGAAAATGTCACGTTCCTGGGACTTTACTATTCTGACAAGATCCTCAACTCTCTTTTCCACCAAAGCCGTCGGATTCCTTGAGGCATAGCGTGGATTGTACCCGGTCACTTCAAAAAAAGTGAGCATTCTGTCAATGACAACATTTGGAGTGTCGCCTCCCTGAAAGATTTCCAGTCTTTTCTTCACACTTGGGGAAACCCTGACCACTTTGGTTGATATTTCCTTACCTGTACTCATTTCCGTTACATTTTTTAATTCTGAAACAAAGGTAATTCAAATGCATTCCGGATTCAAGTGTGACACCTACTTTTCGGAGGTAATATATTATAATATTCTGAAAATTAGTAAAATAGTAGAACAGTTACAAAAAAAACAACGCGAAGTTAACGACGGGAGACGCTATAAATCAATATTTTGGCAGATTTTTGTTAACGAAGTGTAACACCAATGTTTACAGAAGATATATATAATATACTAATAATCAACGCTATGCGTCGATTCATGTTCACGTGTGCGGGAACTCCTCTTGCTCTTCCTTATCAGGAATTCACTAAGGGGATGAACCCCTTAGCCCCCTCGGTAAGGAAGGGCAAGAGGCATGTCCGGAACAAGGCGTTTTTAGGGAAGGTCCATCCCATGAAAAGAAATGACATGCAGAAAAGGGGAAAACGTATGGAGGAAATGACGGGCATGTGGAAAAATCCCCATGAAAGAAGGAAAAACGGCTCATGGAAATACCGGATACAACTTTTAGCAGAAGCAAAACAAAGCTAACACGCTGATAAATAGCATGATAAAACTTGGATATTCGAAGAAAAATCATTACCTTTGATATGTAATAATAAAGGAGATAACATCTTATGAATGAACAAATTAGAACCATTTTAGCCGAGGACGGTACAAAGACCTCGAAAATCAGAAAACTTCTGCTGCTCGGACTCACCCACCGTGAAATTGCCGATCTTGTAACCCGTGGAAACCGTGGGTTTGTATGGAATGTCTACAAGAGAATGAGGGACGAGGGGCTGATCGTATCCGCAGGGACTCCTACCACCACACCCGAACTTGATTATTCTTTCAGAAGGAAATTCGGTGTCGAGATAGAAGCCTATAACTGCACATGCCAGCGGCTCGTACGCGAGCTGACGGAAGCGGGAATCGAGGTGGCCTCGGAAAGATACAACCATGACCTCCGTCCGCACTGGAAACTGGTAACGGACAGCAGTCTGAACGGGAATGACACATTCGAACTCGTAAGCCCCATACTGGAGGGAGAGGACGGACTGGAGAAACTGGAGAGGGTCTGCTGGGTGCTGGACTCCTGTAATGTCAAGATTAATGGAAGCTGCGGATTGCATGTGCACATGAATGCGGAGGACTTCAACATCACTACATGGCGGAACCTGCTGCTTTCCTACAAGCATGCCGAAGCGGAAATAGACAAGTTCATGCCAGCCTCGCGCAGGGGCGGCAGCAACACTTACTGTGGCTCCCTCATCCAGTTTCCCGATGAGCGGATACGCTCGGCACGAAACATCAGGGAACTTCAGGGGCTGTTCCCCAGCAGGTATATGAAAGTGAACCTTCAAGCCTATTCACGCCACAGGACGGTAGAGTTCCGCCAGCATTCGGGAACCATCAGTTTTACAAAAATAGAAAATTGGGTGTGTTTTCTCGACAGAATGATTACCTTTGCATCCGTGGGTTCTCTGCCTGCAGGAATCAGACTGGAAGATTTTCCTTTCCTGGGAGAGAAACAAAAGTTGTATTATAAATTAAGAACAAAAAAATTAGCCGTATGAATAATATGAACAAGAAGACATATATGTTGCCTGGTGACGAGCGTATCGTTGCCGGCAACGCCGAAGAGTTTGTGCATGAACTCCGTGTGGGCAGTTGGATGGATTCCGACTGTACCGACGAGCAGTATATGCACAATTTTGCCGAACGTTATGTGGTGCAGGCCGGGGTGAGGATTGCCACCGATACTCCGGAGAAATTCCTATCCGATCTCATACGGACAGGATATGCAAAAGAAATATAACGGACGGCTCTCCTTTATTATTACCGTGTCCCCATTTTCCTTTCAAGGGAAAGTGGGGATTTTTTATAGAAACAAGTAACTTGCATATAAAACTTCAGGCAATGATTTACTTTTTTCTATTATTATACATATATACTTTTTAAGTAAATTGCAGAATACCGTTCACCTCCCTGCCAAACGTTTTCCCCCGTACATTTCTCAAGGAGGGCGGCATTGTCTTTGGTAAAAAAGGTACGACAGTTCCGGGAATGGCAGTCTGAAGAATAGTACCCGTCCCCGCTACAGTTCACACCCGATAAAAAATAACCTTGTTCTCACTTTTATCCGGAATGAATGTTTTTTCAAGTACGGCCGTTCCGTATATCCCGCCCAATGCGGGGAATTCTTATCCATGTATGTAATTTGTAACTTTACCAGCAGGAAAATGGAAAATGTGAATACAGCACTTTTCCGGGGATGCCTATCTTTGCCGGCTCAAAAAGACAGACATCATTATGATAACAACGAGCCGATTTTTTAAAGAGAAACAGTATATGTGGTACAAGGTTAGAGAGCTTCAGTCAAAAGGATTAAACAAGACACAGATCGGGAAGCACCTGGGAGTGGACAGAAGCACCGTGCGGAGATATCTGCAGATGTCCCGGGAAGATTTTGTAAGGAGGCGGAATTCGCATCGCAAATACACGCTGAAACTGGCAGGATACGAGGAGTATGTGCGGGGAACTCTGGAGGAATATCCGTATATATCGGCCGCAAGGATACATGACTGGCTTAAGGAATGCTATCCGGATTTCCCGGAAGTGTGCGACAAGACCGTATTCAATTTTGTAGAAAAGGTGCGCTGCAAATATGGCATCGGAAAGAAGTCGGAGGCCAGGATACGCAGGGACTATGAGAAACTGCCGGACACCCCCTACGGGGAGTATGCGCAGGCGGATTTCGGGGAGAAATGGATGTCAGCGGGAAACGGCAGAAGCACGAAAGTCTATTTTTTTGCGATCGTCCTGGCACGTTCACGTTACAAGTTCACCTTTTTCGCCCGCCGCCCTTTCGACACGGAACTCGCCATCTATGCACATGAGTGTGCTTTTGAGTATTTCGGAGGGAAACCGGAAAAGATCCTTTATGACCAGGACAGGGTGCTGATCTCCCGGGAGAACCTGGGGGACCTGATGCTGACAAGGAAGTTCCAGACGTTTGTCAGGGAGCAGCATTTCCAGCCGGTGTTCTGCCATAAGGCCGATCCCGAGTCCAAAGGCAAGGTCGAGAACGTAGTGAAATATGTGAAGGAGAACTTTCTGGTGGCACGTGTGTTCCGTGATATTGACAGTCTGAACAGGGAGGCCCTCGAATGGCTTGAAAGGACGGGGAACGGGAAGGTGCACGGGACCACCCGTCTTGTTCCCCGGGAAGAGTTTGCCGTGGAGAAAGGCTTTCTCATGCCCTATCATGGGACGCCACAACCACCGCAGGAGGAGATGAGGGAATACCATGTACGCAAGGACAATACAGTGCAGTACAGGGGGAATTATTACAGCCTGCCATGCGGAACTTACCGGAGCGGGCAGACAACCGTCTGGCTGCAGGAAACGGAAGGGAATGTGGAGCTGTACAACAAGGATACGGGGAAACTCATCTGCCGGCATGCGCTCTGTACCAGAAAGGGAAGGACCGTTTATGACGACTCCCACAGAAAACCGAGAAACACCGGAGTGAAGATAGCCGAACGCATCCTTGTCCATGTGTCGGGCAACAGGGAGGTGGCCATGTGGATGGATAATCTGAAAAGGAGGAAGGAACGTTATTACAGGGATAATCTGGAGGTGATCCTGCGCATAATTCCCGGATATGACAAGAATACACTGATAGAGGCCATACGGATATGTCTGGACAAAGGCATCTATAACGGGGACTCGGTTAAAAGCCTGTGTGAATATGTGTGCAGGGGAAAGGAAAATGGAACAGAAATATACGGACTGGAGGATCGCCTGCCCCGACAAGGCGGATTGATACAGTCTTATAACGAAATACTCAGGGATTATGACAAGACATAAGAAGGAACTCATGGAATGTGCACGTATGCTCAAGCTGGGCAATCTGACCGAACATCTGGAGGAACTGCTGCATCAGGCCCAGGAAAAGCAGCTGACCTATCCGGAGTTTCTACTCGCCTGCCTCAGGGAGGAGGTCCGGACCAGGGAGAACCGGAAATATTTGTGCCGTTTGAAAGCGGCCGGGCTTCCTGCAAGGCATGATCTGGACCGTTACGACTTTACCCGGACGGAAGGAATCGACTCCAGAAAGCTGCGCGAACTGCGCGAGCTGGTATGGGTGGGACAGGCATACAACCTGCTTCTGGCAGGCGGTTCCGGAACAGGAAAGACCTATATTGCCGCCGGACTTGTCCATGAGGCGGTGAAAGCCGGATACAGGGCATATATGGTTACGCTGGAGGACCTTCTGACCTGTCTGAAGACAAGGGATGTTTCCAGGCATGCGATGAAAACCTACAAACGGATCATGAAGGCACAGCTGCTGGCCATTGATAATGCCACACTCTTTCCCTTGAAAAGAGAAGATATCATGTTGCTGTTCAAACTGGTGAATGAGTTTCAGGAAAAGACATCGCTTATCGTTACAGCCAACTACTCCCTTACAGAGTGGCTGGCAATACCGGGAGAGGAAGCTGTCGCAGCGGCATTGCTTGACAGACTGCTCTACTGTTGTGAGATTATACAACTGTCAAGAAACAGCTATCGGATGGAAAACAGGAAAACAATTTTTAGCAATCGGAGTGAAGATACGGACACTTTAAAAGAGTTAACAACTGTAAAGTAATATCCTGCTAAAAGTGGGATATATTAAATTACATAAAAATGAGGTGTGTAAATTTGCAAGGTACAGATTACGTGCAGTATCCCTCTGTAAATCAACAATATAATGTGAAAAAACATTCTAAATTCCCCTGAAACGGTTTTCCATTCTCCGCTATCAAATTCGTAAGCGTCTCCGCGATTCGGCTTGACGTATATCGGTTGTTCTAATTCCTGTGCCATAGTTGCGGTTACTTCCTTGCAGGAGAGCGTCATAAGGCGTATTTTTGCCCATCTGCATTTGTTGCTTCACCCGAGTGAAGAGGCGATTTCACTTAGGTGAACAGCCGTTTTCGCCTAAGTGAAACAGTTGCTTCACCCAAGTGAAATATCAAATGAAACGGAGTGAAAGATACGGTAGGAACAAACTTTTGTTACATACGTAACAGGATTCGATAGCCGGAAGCATACCGATTGAAGGAGATTTGAGAATCTTTTACACAGAAAGCAACTAGTAATGAGCACGTTGCTGTGACGGAACTTTTTTGTTCTTTATGTAAACAAGCCCAAAGTAACTATTCAATCCGCCCCTACGGTGAACCATTGGATAGTTACTTTGGACTTTTGCCCCCTCTTTTCTTATCAGATATCTATTTCTAAAAGCTATTCTTTCATCAAATAGCCTTTGAAACTTTCAAAGGCTTTTTCCATCGGAACACTTTGTTTGGTTCCTTTCATAAACGCTTGCAGTTTGGCGGGAATCTCCACTTTGTCTCCAATGATACCTTCCACAGTTTCCAGGAATTTAGCCGGATGTGCCGTTTCCAGGAAAATACCCGTTTCGCTGGCGGACAATCCTTCGGATAAAGCACGATAACCGCAGGCTCCATGCGGATCGAGCAAGTAACCGGTTTCCCGATATACCTCACCCACCGTTTCACGAATCTGTTCATCCGTATAAGTCGCACCAGAGATATCCGCTGTTATGGCAGCATGACTGTTACCGTACAATGCCAGTACACGGGCAAAATTACTTGGATCTCCCACATCCATTGCATTGGCAATAGTAGCTATGGAAGGGCGAGGATTGTATTTTCCGGTCTGTAAGTATTGGTAGAAAATATCATTCCGGTTATTGGCTGCAATAAAACGCTTGACAGGCAAGCCCATGCGTTTACCAAATAGTCCGGCGGTGATATTACCAAAGTTTCCGCTAGGTACGCACACTACCAGATGATCCGCTTTTCCTTCTTTCTTTAACTGTGCGTAGGCATAGAAGTAATAAAATGCCTGTGGCAGGAAACGAGCCACATTGATGGAGTTGGCAGAAGTCAACTTCATGTGCGCATTCAAATCAGCATCCATAAACGCATTCTTAACCAATGCCTGACAGTCATCAAAAGTACCGTCCACTTCTAACGCTGTGATATTCCGCCCCAGAGTAGTGAACTGCTTTTCCTGAATTTCACTGACTTTTCCTTTCGGATAAAGCACATACACATGAATACCTTCCACTCCGAGGAAGCCATTGGCTACAGCACTACCGGTATCCCCCGAAGTCGCAACCAGTACATTCACCTGCTTTTGCCCTTCTTTTTTAATGAAGTAGCCCAACAAACGGGCCATGAAACGTCCACCTACATCTTTAAATGCCAATGTGGGACCATGAAACAGTTCCAAAGAGTAAATATTATCCTTTACCTTTACGGCAGGAACATCAAAACTCAATGTATCATAAACGATCTGCTTCAGTGTTTCAGCAGGAACATCCTCACCGAAGAAAGCATCGGCCACGCGATAAGCAATTTCCTGAAACGACAGATTCTCAATCTGATCATAAAACTCTTGCGACAATGGCTTGATGGCCTCGGGCATATACAAACCTTTGTCAGAAGCCAGCCCCTTCACTACAGCTTCTTCCAGAGAAGCATCGGAAGCCTGGTGATTCGTACTGTAATATTTCATAGTAAACAATTTTTCAATGCGTCAATGTGCTAATGTGCCAAGGGCTTTGCATGGAGGGTTGCCATTGGGGCAAATTAGCAAACTGCCACATTATTTTTTCATAAATTCATTCATAAACTCATCTTCTTTCAATATTCCATAACTGCCTTCCACACATGCCACTTCATCAAAGGTCTGCACACAGTCCGGTTCTATACCGGGATAATAGATAAGGAAAGGCACAGGTTCGGCCGTATGGGTACGGAGTTCGCAAGGCGTAGGATGATCCGGAAGCACGGCGATAGCCACAGGCTCATCCCAATCCTTCACTGCTTCATAAACAGGTCTTACAACACGTTTGTCCAGATTTTCAATAGTAAACTGCTTCAACTTAAAATCTCCTTCGTGACCGGCCTCATCACTGGCCTCAATATGCAGATACACAAAGTCGTCCGTCTTCAATGCTTCCAATGCCGCAGCCACCTTATTCTCATAATTCGTATTATATAAACCGGTAGCCCCCTCTACAGCAATACGGCGTAATCCTGCATAATGTCCTATGCCATTGATTAAGTCCACCGCTGAAATAACAGCCCCTTTCTTTATGGCCGGATACTTCCCGGAGAGAGGTTCCATCTGCGGGCGATACCCCGGACTCCAAGGCCAGATACTATTAGCAGGATCTTTGCCTTCGGCTATACGTTTTTGATTAACCGGATGATCTGCCAACAATTCCTGGGAAGCCAGGATAAGATTATTTATCAATCCGGCTGTTTCCTGCGCCTCCGGTACTTCCGCCTTCACCATGAGCGGACGGAAAGGCTGCAAAGGCACATCATGGGGCGGGGTGCAGTCCAATTGTTTATTTCCCCCTTTTATCACCAACAAATGGCGATATTGTACACCGGTATAGAAATGAATCCGGTCAGAACCCAATTTTTCTTCCAAATATCTAACCAGCACATCAGCTTCTTCGGTAGTGATATGTCCGGCGGAGTGATTTTTTATCTTCTCATCTTCGATGCAGATAATGTTACAACGCATAGCCATATCGCCCGGTTGCAACTCCACCCCGATGCTTGCTGCTTCCAACGGCCCACGGCCTTCGTACACCTTCGGTAAATTATAGCCCATAACAGACATATTCGCCACTTCACTACCCGGATGAAATCCGGGAGCAACTGTAACCAACCTCCCGGTACGTCCCATAGCGGCCAACTTATCCATATAAGGTGTACTGGAGTATTGCAGCAATGTTTTGTTTCCCAGTGATTCGGCAGGCCAGTCGGCCATACCGTCGCCTAAAATAATAATATGTTTCATAAGCCTAAATATTAGCGATGCTCATGATATCGGCAAATACTCCGGCGGCAGTCACACTGGCACCGGCCCCATATCCTTGTATCATCATCGGATACTCTTTATATCGCTCGGTTGTAAGCAGAATAATGTTGTTGCTGCCTTCCAGACCATAGAACGGATGTTTGCTGTCCACTTCCTGCAAAGACACACTGCCCTTCCCATCTTCCAGTTTGGCTACAAAACGCCAGCGTTTGTTTTCATCCTCCAGCTTTTGACGGCGTGATTCAAAATCCGTATCCAGGGAAGGTACTTTCTTCCAGAACTCCTCCAACGGGCCTTCAAAGAAATCATTCGGTACAAAAAGATGTTTTTCCACATCTTCCTGTTCCAATTTATATCCGGCTTCACGAGCCAGAATAACCAGTTTACGAATCACATCCTTGCCACTCAGGTCAATACGCGGATCGGGTTCCGAGTAGCGCTCTTCCTGTGCCATTTTGATGGTCTTGCTGAAAGGAATGTCCGCGCTGATTTTGTTAAAGATGTAATTCAGCGTACCGCTCAATACCGCCTCTATTTTCAAGATCTTGTCTCCGCTGTTTATCAAGTCGTTGATCGTGTTGATAATAGGAAGTCCCGCACCGACATTGGTTTCAAACAGGAATTTCACACCCCGGCGGCGGGCTATTTGTTTCAGTTCACTGTAAACGGAGTATTCGGAAGAAGCGGCAATCTTGTTGGCAGCTACGACCGAAATATTATTCATCAGGAAATCTTTATATAAAGACGCCACCTCGGCACTGGCTGTACAATCCACAAACACAGAGTTGAATATATTCATACCTATAATCTCGTCATGCAACACCTGGGTGGACGAAGGCATTCCTTTCTCTGCCAACTCTTCCTTATAATGTGACAGGTCTACGCCTGCACGGGTAAACAACGCATGATGTCCATCGGCTATACCTACCACTTTCAGCTTCAAACCGCGTTCCTGCATCAACTTTTGTTGCTGACAACGGATTTGCTCTATCAAACTGCCTCCTACCGTACCTGTACCGCAGATAAAAAGGTTCAGCACCTGATATTCGGACAGGAAGAACGAATCATGAATCACATTCAATGATTTGCGCAGTGACTTGGATTCTACCACGAAAGAGATATTGGTTTCCGAAGCACCTTGAGCACAAGCAATCACACTAATGCCGTTACGGCCTAAAGTCCCGAACAGCTTACCGGCGATGCCCGGTGTATGTTTCATGTTCTCACCGACAATGGCAATGGTAGCCAAATTCATTTCGGCAACAACCGGACTGATTTCCCCCATTTCTATTTCTTTGGAGAATTCCTCATTCAGCACTTCACAAGCCAGTGCCGCATCTTGATTACGCACACCGATAGAAGTACTGTTCTCGGAAGATGCCTGCGATACCATAAACACGCTGATGCCGTTTTGTGCCAATGCTTTAAAAATCCGGAAATTCACTCCGATCACTCCCACCATTCCCAGACCGGTAACCGTAATCAAACTCGTATCATTGATGGATGAGATACCTTTAATGGCTTTAGAACCGGAATTCACTTCCTGCTTTATGATAGTTCCCTCGCCTTGAGGATTGAATGTATTCTTAATCAGAATAGGAATATTCTTATGACATACCGGATAAATAGTCGGCGGATAAACCACCTTCGCTCCAAAGTTACAAAGCTCCATCGCTTCCACATAGCTCAACTCATTAATGGTATAGGCCGTACTGATTACACGCGGGTCTGCCGTCATGAAACCATCCACATCCGTCCATATTTCCAAGCTATCCGCATTCAGTGCCGCAGCTATGACAGAAGCGGTATAATCTGAACCGCCACGTCCCAAATTGGTCACTTCACCACTGTTCTTATCAGTAGAGATAAATCCGGGAACCAATGCCACTTCCGGTAATTTCTGGAAAGTTTCTTTAACCAAGCGAGTGGTCAGTTCGGAATCCAGAATATGTTTGGCATGTTTTTTTTCAGTCTTAATGAAGTTGCGGGAGTCATACCATACAGCCCCCTTTATCAACGAAGCTACAATAATAGACGACAAGCGCTCACCATAACTTACAATAGTAGCCGACGTTTTAGACGACAAGTCCTTTATCAGATAAATTCCCTGAAAAATATCCTTCAGTTCACTCAACAATTCATTGACCTTATCCAATAAAACAGTACGCTCATTACCTGCCGGAATTACGGTATATACCATTTCAATGTGACGATTCACAATTTCACGGTATTCTTTCTCGTATGCGGAATCCCCATTGGCAGCCATCTGCGAAGTATTGATTAACTTGTCAGTTATACCGCCCAATGCCGACACAACTACAATTACGGGCTCTTCAACTGCCTCTACTATCTGTTTGACGCTTAAAATGCTGTTCACGGAACCTACGGATGTCCCGCCGAATTTCATAACTTTCATGCAATTATCTATTTTTATTCCAGCTTCTTTTGCCATTCTGTCCTCCGAGCCATTTCAAGTCCGGTAAAGAATCTACTTTTGTTTCACCCAGCATGACAACGAAAAGAAACTGTATCTGTTTACACTAAAAAAATAAAATTAAAAGCTTGTTTTGCTTACGTCCGTAAGCGTGTATCACGTAGAAACACATATACTATCCTTAACCCCGAGGGGTCATTGTTGTGGATGTGGACATTGTAGTTGTCATGTGCCCCATCCCTAATGTGGTGGTTGTATGGAGATAGTATATCGTCATTTTATTATTGTTCTTCTTCTGTTTTTTATTTGAACGATGCAAATATAAAAACAATTTCCTACAATCTATCACAATTTCCCATTTTTTTGCGATAAAATATAAGAATGCTTTTTATTAAAGCAGAAATAAGACAAAACTTTTTTATCCTGCCCATGTTGATATGCAGAACTATTTCCTTACCTTTGTACAAATTCAGCCTCAAGTTGCGCTGTTTTAATTATCCCGTAAGAATATGGCAAAGGAAAAGACTGTATATGTATGCACCAACTGTGGGCAGGATTCACCCAAATGGGTAGGGAAATGTCCGTCTTGCGGTGCATGGAACACATACGTAGAAGAAATTATACGCAAGGAACCTGCAAACAAAAGACCGGTATCCGGCCTGGAATCCGTAAAAAGCAAGCCTGTCACACTGAATGACATTACCGGAGGGGACGAACCTCGAATTGATATGCACGACGAAGAACTGAACCGGGTATTGGGAGGCGGTTTAGTACCGGGATCACTCGTTCTACTGGGCGGTGAACCGGGGATAGGCAAATCCACTTTGGTGCTGCAAACCGTACTTCATCTGCCTGACAAAAAAGTATTGTATATATCGGGAGAAGAGAGTGCCCGGCAATTAAAACTGCGTGCAGACCGTATCCCGCATAATTCTTCCGACTGCCTGATAGTCTGTGAAACTTCGTTGGAGCAGATTTACGTCCATATCAAGAATACACGACCCGATTTAGTGATCATCGACTCTATTCAAACCATCTCAACCGAAACGATAGACTCTTCTCCCGGCAGTTTGGTACAGGTACGTGAATGTTCCGCTTCTATTTTAAAATTTGCCAAAGAAACAAATACGCCGGTCATTCTGATCGGCCATATCAATAAAGAAGGAAGCATTGCCGGCCCCAAGGTACTGGAACATATTGTAGACACCGTATTGCAATTTGAAGGTGACCAACATTATATGTACCGCATTCTCCGCAGCATCAAGAACCGTTTCGGAAGCACCGCCGAACTGGGCATTTATGAAATGCGCCAAAACGGTTTGCGCCAAGTGAGCAACCCGTCCGAACTGTTGCTTAGCCAAGACCATGACGGGATGAGCGGGGTTGCTATCGCCTCTGCCATAGAAGGAGTCCGCCCTTTCTTGATTGAAACACAGGCTTTAGTCAGTTCGGCAGTATATGGGAATCCGCAACGTTCTGCCACCGGATTTGATTTACGACGTATGAACATGCTTCTGGCAGTACTTGAAAAACGGGTAGGATTCAAACTGGCACAAAAAGATGTCTTTTTGAATATCGCAGGTGGATTGAAAGTGAATGATCCGGCCATCGACCTGTCTGTCATCAGTGCCATTCTATCCAGCAATATGGATACGGAAATAGAACGTGACACCTGCATGGCGGGTGAAGTAGGACTGAGTGGTGAGATCCGACCTGTAAACCGTATTGAGCAACGCATCGGAGAAGCAGAGAAATTAGGTTTCAAACAAATTCTTATACCGAAACATAATTTGCAAGGAATGGATACATCAAAATTAAAGATAGAAATCATTCCGGTAAGGAAGGTAGAAGAAGCGTTCCGGGCTTTGTTTGGATGAGATAAATAAGAGAAAACTTAATTTGAATAATGATATAAAATGACAAAAGAACAATCATACCCCCCGACCTGCATAGACTGCGGCACACAGAACTGCAAGTTCAAAGAGCGCACTTACCCTGAATTTTGTCTGACTACCCATTTGGAACAAGAAGATTTGGAATGGGCGTTGAAACAATATAACGACAACAACAAGATAATGGCAGCCAGTGCCGAAGTGGAATATGAAGGTTACTGCCGATTAACCCGTGTGGAAGAAATCATGACTTTCGCACGCAAGATGGGATATAAAAAACTAGGAATTGCCTATTGTATCGGACTGGTGAATGAAGCCCGTATTTTTGCCCGCATCCTCCGTGCTAACGGCTTTGAGGTATATTCAGTAATCTGCAAAGTAGCCGGAATAGCCAAATCCTCTATCGGAATCCCCAAAGAATGTGAAAAAATCGGTGCGGCAATGTGTAACCCTATCCTACAAGCACGCCTTCTCAACCAAGCACATACAGAGTTGAACGTGGTTATCGGACTATGTGTGGGACATGACAGTTTATTCTACAAGTACTCTAATGCCTATACTACAACTTTAGTGACCAAAGACCGTGTGACAGGACACAACCCTGCCGCCGCACTATATACCGCCAATTCTTATTACCGTAAAAAATTAATGCCGGAAGGCGAACAATCCAAATAAGAACCATGATACAGGAATTTCAAATAAGAGTCTTGCCTGAACAAGCAGCCAACGAACAGTCACTGAAACAGTTCATCGGACATGACAAGGGATTGGATATACGTACCATCCATGCCCTTCGCATCTTAAAAAGGAGCATAGACGCACGTCAACGCACCATCTATGTAAATTTGAAAGTACGCCTATATATTAATGAAATGCCACAAGATGAGGAGTTCACCCGTACTATATATAATAAGGTAGATGGGAAACCACAAGTCATTGTCGTGGGAGCAGGACCGGGCGGACTTTTTGCTGCCTTGCGATTAATAGAGTTAGGACTCCGGCCTGTCGTAGTGGAACGAGGTAAGAATGTACGCGATAGAAAAATAGATATCGCCCGTATCAGCCGTGAGCACAAAGTTGCCCCTGAAAGCAACTACAGTTTCGGAGAAGGAGGAGCAGGAGCCTACTCAGACGGCAAACTCTATACCCGAAGCAAAAAGCGAGGGAATGTGAACAAAATTCTGAATGTATTCTGCCAACATGGCGCCAGTACCTCCATCCTGGCAGATGCCCATCCCCACATCGGTACAGACAAGTTGCCGCGTGTGATTGAAAATATGCGGAATACCATCATAGAATGTGGTGGTGAAGTGCATTTCGAAACACGAATGGATTCCCTTATTATAGAAAAAAACAAAATCACAGGTATAGAAACAAATACCGGAAAGACTTTCAAAGGACCTGTTATTCTGGCTACCGGACATTCCGCACGGGATGTGTATCGGTGGTTGTATGACAATGGTATAGAGATGGAAACCAAAGGAATTGCAGTAGGAGTACGTTTGGAACACCCGTCCATGCTGATTGACCAAATACAATATCATAATAAAAACGGACGTGGAAAGTATCTGCCTGCCGCTGAATATAGCTTTGTGACACAAGTAGAAGGACGTGGTGTCTATAGTTTTTGTATGTGTCCGGGAGGATTTGTTGTTCCTGCCGCAAGCGGTCCGCATCAGATTGTAGTAAACGGCATGAGTCCCAGCAACCGCGGCTCCAAATGGAGCAACTCCGGCATGGTGGTAGAAATCAGGCCGGAAGATCTGGCGGAAAATAATCTTTTTACAGAAGAATTAAAAACGAAAAGTGAAGAATTAAAAGCCACTAATAAAAATCATGGTCAATGGACTACCGACCATTGTCCATTAACCATGATGTATTTCCAAGAAGCATTGGAGGCCTCCTGCTGGCAGCAAGGCAATATGCGCCAAACCGCACCTTCACAACGAATGGTGGACTTCACCCGCAAAAAACTAAGCTATGATTTACCCGACAGTTCGTATAGTCCGGGATTAGTTTCCTCTCCCCTGCATTTTTGGATGCCTGCATTCATTACCGACCGTTTGAGCAAAGGTTTCCAACAATTCGGAAAGAGCAGCCATGGCTTCCTGACCAATGAAGCAGTGATGATTGGTGTAGAAACACGCACGTCGGCTCCGGTACGGATCCTGCGAGATAATGAGACACTGCAACATGTCACTGTCAATGGGTTATTTCCTTGTGGAGAAGGAGCAGGTTACGCCGGAGGAATTGTTTCAGCAGGTATCGATGGAGAAAAATGTGCTGAAGCAGCAGCCACTTATTTAGGAGTAATGACAGATTGAACCTATCCGAAAATGATTTACAGCACATATGCGGGCGCATTCAAATGCGCCCCTACAAATAAATGATTGGTGATGTTGCCTAAAAGAAGATTTCTTTGTCTTTATGAATCTGTTTTTTATAAAAGATATGTATCTTTGCACCAAAGAAAACATCATGCATCATCCCGAAATAGCCATAGTAGACCCAAATACCCTCACTTGCCTGGGGTTAAAAAACATTTTGGAAGATATCATTCCAATGGCTACTATCCGTGTATTCCATTCCTTTGGTGAGCTGACGGATGACACACCGGACATGTATGCCCATTATTTTATCTCTGCCCAAATCTATTTTGAACATACTTCCTTCTTTTTACTTCGTAAACCAAAAACAATTGTATTAGCAGGAGGTGACAACCAGCCTCAATTATCCGGTGTTCCCAAACTGAATATCTACCAAGATGAAGGTTCTTTGATAAAAGACATCCATCAATTGCGCCAATATGGACATCAGGCAAGAAAACAAGCAGCAGATAAAGCAATGCACATAGAAAAAACGGAACATGAATTGTCTGTCCGGGAAATAGAAGTATTGATACTTATCACCAAAGGACTTATCAACAAAGAGATAGCCGACAAACTTAATATCAGCCTGACCACCGTTATCTCCCACCGCAAGAACATTACTGAAAAACTGGGCATCAAGTCTGTTTCCGGTCTTACCGTTTATGCTGTGATGAATGGCTACATTGAAGCAGACAGAATATAAAATCCTCATTTATTAGGATTGCACACATATCAGGTTTACCGTTACTTTGCAGCCGGAATCATTCTCCATCATGGATTATACAGAGTGGAATATATAAATTTTCCGCCTGGTAGAAACTTGTAGCAACTCTGGTTATCCGTGATGTATCAAATAAAACCAAACAATAAATATGAGAAAAAACATTTTATTCATTACATCCTGCCTGCTGGCTGCAACAACTTTTGCTGAAGATATCAACACGCTGCCTAAGGACACTACAAAAGTCATTGATATAGAAGAGGTGGTAGTTATCGCTTCACCTAAAGAAACCGGAAAATTAAGGGAACTTCCTACAGCCGTATCTTTACTCTCCCAAAAAGATATGCAAGCAAACCAAATCACCACTTTAAAGAACGTGAGTTCACTGGTACCCAATTTCTTTATGCCCGACTATGGTTCAAGACTCACCTCAGCCATTTACATCCGGGGAATCGGATCGCGTATCAATACTCCTGCGGTAGGTTTGTATGTGGACAATATCCCTTACATTGACAAATCTGCATTTGATTTCAATTTTTATGATATAGAACGTATTGATATTCTTCGCGGTCCACAAGGAACCTTGTACGGACGCAATACCATGGGGGGACTAATCAAGGTACATACCCGCTCTCCATTCTCCTATCAGGGAACAGACGTAAAACTGAGTTATGGAACAAAAAGTAACTACCGCAGTGCTTCATTAACCCATTACCACCGTTGGAGTGACTGTTTCGCTTTCTCCGCCGGTGGTTATTATGAGGGATCAGACGGATTCTTCCGCAATTCGCTCAATGGGAAAAAAGTAGATAATATGGAAGCGGGAGGCGGACGAATACATGCTATCTGGCTGCCTTCAGAAAACTTAAAACTAGACTTCACCATAGGCTATGATTATAATGACGAAGGGGGATACCCTTATTACTATACAGGAGCTATAGACGGATACGACAAAGAGAATGAAAAATATAAAAACTACATAGGGAAGATTTCATACGATCAGGATTGTACTTATCGCCGTGGACTGTTCAATACCGGTTTGAATATTGAATACCAGGCGCAAAAGTTTATCTTAAGCGCTGTTACAGGATTCCAGAATTTAAACGACCGTATGTTTATGGACCAGGATTTCCTGCCTGTCAGCATTTATACCATTGAGCAGAAGCAGCGTCTGAATACCATCAGTGAAGAGATTACTTTTAAAAGCAAAAACAACAAGCGCTGGCAATGGGTTACAGGGGTTAGTGGTTTTTATCAATGGCTACATACCACCGGTCCGGTAAACTTCATGGAGGACGGAGTGACCGATATGATCGAAGGAAACATCAACAATACTTTCAAGAAAATTCATTTAGACGATCCCCGCCGTACCCCTGAAATGAGTCTGGACGTTTTGAACAACCGTATCCGCGTAAGTGGAAGTTTTGACACACCGGTATTCAGCACCGCACTGTACCACCAATCTACATTCAACGACCTGTTTGTGAAAGGCCTTTCAGTAACAGCAGGTTTGCGCTTGGAATATGAAAAAATGTCTATGAATTATTTCTCGGATAGTAATATTGATTTCGATTTCTTTCTTAAAATGGCAATGCCTCCCCTTAATATTCCATTCAGGAATTTGAATGCCGCACCGCTATTGGAAGGAAAAGAAAAAAACGACTATGTACAGCTACTTCCCAAGCTAGCTTTTAAATACGATTTCAGCCCTGCAAACAATATGTATGTAAGCATAACCAGAGGATATCGTTCCGGAGGTTATAACGTACAGATGTTTTCAGAACTGATACAAAGTGACATGCAACAAAAAATGATTGAAGCCATACTAGACAAGGCACCAGAATCTATGGCAGGTATGATAGAAGGAATGATCAAGCAACACATGCCCAACTACGGAAAAGAATTGAACGTACAAGAAACAACTGTCTACAAGCCCGAGTACAGCTGGAATTACGAAGTGGGATCACATCTCAGTTTGTTCAACGGCAAACTGAAGACCGACCTTGCCGCATTCTACATGGATACCCACGACCAACAAATCGCCAAATTTGTCAATAGTGGCTTGGGACGAATGATGGTCAATGCCGGTAGTAGCGAAAGTTATGGAGTAGAGGCCAGCTTTCTGGCATCCATCAACAAAAACCTGAATATGAATGTAAGTTATGGATATACTCATTCCACATTCAAAAAATATGACGGAGGTACTACATCATCAGAAGAGCAAATTGATTATAGCGGCAATTATGTACCATTTGTTCCCCGCCATACCATGAATGCAGGCGCAAATTATAGTTTCTTTTTCGATAAAAGCAATTGGATGCAAAGCCTGACTTTAGGCATGAGCTATACCGGAGCAGGAAAAATTTATTGGACTGAAAAAAACAATGTCTCACAAAGTTTTTACGGAACACTGAACGGGCGCATTTCTTTGCAGACAAAAGCTTTACAGATAGATGTATGGGGACGTAATTTAACCAACAAGGATTATACAACCTTCTATTTTGAAACCATGCATAGAGGATTCGAACAAAAAAGCAGGCCTTTACAACTGGGAGTGGATATACGTTATCACTTCTAACCATTCTTGCAAAAACAGAAAGGGGGTTCATCACGAACTCCCTTTCTGTTTCCACATTTACCAAATCAAATTTATTTTTTATTCTGTCACACCAAGAAAAGCAAGAACTTTATTATTGCTGTAAATGATACCCATAGCTTCTAGAACAAACCTATTTGTTTTAGTGTATGTACATAGAGAAAATGCTGTTTACAATAGAAAACTGCTTGAGCCTTTGTTAAAAGAAACAAACAATAAAATTATTCATTGACAGCGCCGCAATGAGGACACACTCCTTTATTCTTTATCTTCGCCCCACAATTTCCACAACTGAATTTATACCGGGAAGCATGCTTTATACGATTAAATGACCATACAGCATATACCAATAAACATGGATAACCCAAATAGTAATACGTAGTAAATGTAAAAAACAAATATAAAAAGATACAGCAGGACATCAATCCCAACAAATAAAAACATGCAGCTTCAATATGTGTCTGATGAAACAAATCATCCAAAGTAGCCAACCCCACAAGAATAATCCCCCAAATATTAAACATGAAAAGAGAAAGAATAAAAGGTAAGCTAAAAGGATTCAAAGAAGGATTATAATAAAACTGCTCCCAAGTTCCCGGAACAAAATGCTGAATACTGGCATAAAGCGTAGCTGCTGTAGCTACCAACCAAGAAAGAACTGTAGGAAAAACGCTATCAATATCATTCAACCAGATTAATTGCAGCTTCTGGCGACGAATAGCCCTATGAATATACCAAATACCGAAAAAGCCTAATATGACAAAGAAAGCGATGGTATGAGAATTACTGAAAAAATGAATAAACTGTGACACTGAATCCACAGGAACTACTTTCTCCAACAATTCCTTTTCATGTATCCATCCCATTGTTTCCTGGTCCCGTGCTACCTTTACCCATACAGAATCCACACTATCAGCAGCTTGTATCATAAACTCCGCTACCACCAGCCGTTCTCCTTTAAAAACAGGAAGCACATCAACCAATGGCAGTTGCTGTAACATAAGCGAATCTGAAGTAACCTCAAAATTACTGTTTAATGTATAATGCCGTTCCATCAAATAATTGACAGAATCCCTTTTCTTTTGCGGCATATCCCCACTCAGAGTAACAGGTGAAGGATATTGGCAAGCCATTAAAATAGCCAACACCAAAAACAGTAATCCGATGTACTTACTTTTCAGCATAGACTTTCATCTGACAATTTTTACAATCAAACTCTAAGCGGAAACGTCTGTTATCCGAGCTAACCAAATAATAAGGTTCCCTATAAGGAGAACGCACTTTATGCCAAGAGGGACACCATCCCATACTATAACGCAAACAATGCTTGCAAAACATCAATACCGCTTCTTCTGCCGGAGCCTTTTCATAAGCCGGAGCAATACGCTGCACGCCATGATTCCTATAGAAGGAAACAGCATCAGCATTCATCACATTTCCCAAATAAGTCAATTCATTCACAGGAAAAGCATGATGCGTTCGAGGCAACTTGTAAATTTCCTGCCGATAGTTAATACGGCGCACTTCCAGCAGTTTCTCTATTCCCTTACGGCGAAGTTCGGCAAGCATAGAAGCTGGAATAAACCAATTGTCCGACCAGTCAATCACTATATCTGACGCTTCAAATGGAGTATTTCCTAACTTTCCAAGTTGTGTACGCAAGTTATCTTCCTGCGGAGTACGGGCACGTTCCTTCTCCCTTTCCAGCACCACACTGGCACTGTGATCATCTTCATCGGTCAGAGACAGAGTAAAGCCCCGATTATTTTCAGCCAATTTTAAAATGACAGCAATTTTCCTTTCAGCTGATTTACGCGACATCAACCTCTCAAATTCCTGATCAAAATTACGATAAAGTATCGTACGGGGCTTTATCCGAGGCATCTCTTGAGGAAATAACTTATTATTCTCCACCCGGTTTATGCGAAATCCCTGCAACTTACCAGTCTCATCCAAAAAACAGACGCCATCTCCATTATTAAAAGACTTGATTCCGGCTACGGTAAGATAATTACCACGAATTTCCTTCACTGTCCCCATCTCCTCCCCTAAAGACTTGGGAGTATCAAAAGAAAAAATATCCTTATTCCTGTCAAAAAGAAAATAATTAGTAAAACCACGACTGAAACTCTTATCCAATTGAGGTTTGAACTCTAATTTCACTTTCCCCGATGAAGCACGGATATACTCTTTACGACGTTTGAAAACACTATCCAGCTTCTGGCGATAATAAGCTGTTACATTTTTAACGTAAGATACATCCTTCAAACGTCCCTCTATTTTCAGGGAAGAAGCTCCGGCATCCAGCAATTGCTCCAACTCTTCGCTCTGATTCAAATCTTTCAGAGACAATAAATGCTTATTCCTTACTATAGATTTACCGTCCGCATCTACCATATCAAAAGCAAGGCGACAGAACTGGGCACATTCTCCCCGATTAGCACTACGTCCGAAACAAGCCTGACTAACATAACATTGTCCACTATAGCTTACACACAAAGCACCATGTACAAATACCTCCAAAGGCACATCAGGACAAGCATGATGGATATTTCCTATTTCAACAAGAGAAAGTTCACGAGCCAATACCACCTGACGGAAACCTGCCTCAGCCAGGAATCTTACTTTTTGAGGAGTACGATTATCCATCTGTGTGCTGGCATGTAACGGTATAGGTGGCAGATTCAATTCCAACAATCCCATATCCTGCACGATCAAAGCATCCACTCCGGCACGGTATAAATCCCAAATCATTTTTTCCGTATCCTTCAGTTCCTCATCCTTCAGAATCGTATTCACCGTCACATAGATACGGACATTATACACATGAGCGTACCGCACCAACTCAGCGATATCCTCCAATGAATTCCCCGCAGCCGCACGTGCTCCGAAACGGGGAGCACCAATATAAATGGCATCAGCACCGTGATCAACAGCTGCAATACCGCACTCCAGATTTTTAGCAGGAGCTAATAATTCTATTTTTCGTTGTCTGATCATCGTATCTGATTTATATCAAACGGGGTTTCCTGATATACATAATAGTTCAACCAATTAGAAAACAACAAATTGGCATGTCCGCGCCAACGCACCACCGGGGCATTGTCCGGATTATCGTCCTTATAATAATTTACAGGCATTTCAATAGGCAACCCTTTCCCCAAATCACGCTTATATTCCGTATCAAGCGTATAAGGAGAATACTCCGAATGCCCGGTAATAAAAAATTCACGCCCATTACGAGCCATAGCCATATAAACCCCAGACTCATCAGACTCAGCTATTAAAGCCAACTCTTTTACTTTCAGAATATCCTCACGGTGTATTTCGGTATGACGGCTATGTGGTACAAAAAACTCATCATCAAAACCACGGAATATGGGCAATCCCTGTACATTGATATGATGACGGAAAATACCAAACATTTTTTGTTTCAGCGGATATTTGGGAACTCCATAGAAATGATAAAGCCCGGCTTGAGCCGCCCAACAAATATAAAGAGTTGAGGTAACATGAGTACGCGCCCAATCAAAAATAGTAGTAATCTCATCCCAATAATTCACATCCTCATACGGCATCTGCTCTACCGGAGCTCCCGTAATAATCATCCCGTCATATTTCTCGTCGCGCATCAAATCAAAGTCATGATAGAATGCTTTCATATGTTCTACCGGCGTATTTTTCGATGTATGGCTTTTCAACTTCATAAATGATATTTCCAACTGCAAGGGAGTGTTGGAAAGCAAACGTACCAAATCCGTTTCTGTCGTTATCTTCAACGGCATCAAATTCAATATCACGATTTTTAACGGACGAATATCCTGTGCACTGGCACGTGAATTGTCTATGACGAAGATATTTTCCTCCTTCAGCAATTCAATAGCAGGTAATTTATCGGGTAAATTTAACGGCATTTTCTTATCTGTTAATTAGTTGTAAGTGCAAAATTAAAAAAATCCCGCCAAATCTCCTTATTAAACGATCTTTTGAACTAAATTATTTCCTTTCCCTGATCGTTTTCGATCAACAAACCTTGATTATTTTTAGATTTTCACTCATACCTTCACAACTTCTGTCTTGATTCCACTTTTTCCCTTCTTTCATATTATTTATTAACTCACCTTTTTCTTAGAAAAAAGAGGACGAACTTATATCCATAATCAAAAAAGATTAATTATCTTTGAGCGCAAAAATAAAAAATATTCTTATTATTAACATGAAATATAATTAAGTTTCAAGTGGTTGACTCAAGAAACAACCTATATTTTTAAATTTTAATCTTTAAATTCAAAAAGTATGAGAACCTTTAAATCATTGATGATAAGCTTATGTATGGGTACAACCCTATGCATGTGCTTACCACAAACCACGACAGCACAAACCGTAAGTTCAGGAGATTCCTGGACATGGGACAAAGGAACCATTGTGATTGATACTCCTGAACGTCCGGCCGGCCAGAAAAGCGTATTAGGCTTAACCACCCCTAAAATGGAGGTAGTCCGCGTAGGATTTGTCGGATTGGGAATGCGAGGCCCCGGAGCCGTAGAGCGCTTCACTTATATTCCCGGTACACAAATTGTGGCCCTTTGTGATTATGAAGCATCCCGTGCAGAAAAATGTCAGGATATCCTAAAGAAAGCATCTATGCCGAAAGCTGCCATTTATTCCGGAGAAAAGGGATATGAAGAATTATGTAAACGTACAGACATAGATTTAGTTTATATCGCCGCAGACTGGTTGCATCATTTCCCGGTAGCAAAATGCGCATTGGAAAACGGTAAAAATGTAGCTATTGAAGTTCCCTCGGCCATGAACCTGCAAGAATGCTGGGACTTAATCAACCTGAGTGAAAAAACCCGCAAGCATTGCATGATTCTTGAGAACTGTTGCTATGACTGGTTTGAAATGAATACACTGAATATGGCACAACAAGGTGTATTTGGCGAAGTAATCCGTGCCCAAGGAGCCTACATTCACAATTTAAGCCCGTTCTGGGATCATTATTGGAAAAACGGCAAAGAAGACAAACTGGGATGGCGTTTGGATTATAACATGAAACACCGGGGTGATGTATATGCCACTCACGGCCTGGGTCCTGTAGCACAAGCATTGGATATCCATCGTGGTGACCGTATAACCACTTTAGTAGCTATGGACACCAAATCTGTTGTTGGTAAAGATTTAGTGGAGAAGAGAACCGGCGAAGAATGTAAAGAATTCCGTAACGGAGACCATACCACCACCCTGCTTCGCACAGCAAATGGAAAAGTTATTGAAATCCAACATAATGTAATGACTCCCCAACCTTACAACCGCCTGTACCAACTGACAGGAAGCAAAGGGTTTGCCAATAAATATCCCGTTGAAGGATATGCTTTGGATGCAGCACAACTGACCGCATCGGGTGTGCAACCCAAAGTAGACGATTTGAACTCTCACGGATTCTTACCCCAGGCAGAAATGGAAGCACTTGTTGAGAAATACCAGCATCCTATTTTAAAGAAATATGGTGAAATGGCAAAAGAAGTCGGCGGCCATGGCGGTATGGACTTCATCATGGATAGCCGTCTGGTATATTGCCTGCAAAACGGACTGCCTTTGGACATGGATGTATATGACCTGGCCGAATGGTGCTGTTTGGCTGAACTGGGAGCTATCTCTATGGATAACGGCTGTGCGGCAGTAGCCTTCCCGGACTTCACACGAGGTGAATGGAACGTGACCAAAGGTTACAAACATGCATACGCTTCACCCGAAGACGAAAACGCAAGCATGGAAAAAGCAAAGGCTTTCACCGCGAAACTGAAAGAGCAGGGAGCGAAAGAATGGGCGAAAGAAGCCAAGAAAAAAAAGAAATAAATAGAAATAAACAAGAAAAAATGTGCCGGAAGTCACTCTGTCATAAAAGGCAGCCCAATTCTTCAGGCACATTTTTTTATGCCGTCCGAACAACAACCGTTTCCGGATTTTATCGAGAATCAAAAAAAGGGCATAACCGGCATTCTTATAATTTCCGGCCAAAGCACTTCGACAGTGTCAAATTCAATCCGACACGCCATTTTGTCAAAGAAGTATACAGAAAGGGTGAAAAGGAACTGGAACACGCAGACCCCACATACGGTTTCAAGACGTCTTCTTCCAAGCACACTCAGGAAGAGCGATTCGGCATGCTGATGGAATATCTAAGGGAATACACCTTCATCACCCGCCAGGAATACCCTGTCTCTTATATCCTATGATAGATTTCATCGAAAGGAACCCTGCCCCGTTCTCCCCAAATGCCTTTGTTCCCATCCCGTATGCCGCAAGGTATAACCATATTGATGCCTGCCCCATGGGGCAGCTTCAATAGTTTCTTCATCCGCCTGCTGTCAAAACCTTCCAGCGGACAAGTGTCATAGCCTTCGTTTGCCATGGCAATCATAAAGGTTTGGGCAGCAAGGGCACAGGATTTATTTACCGTCACACGCATATCGCATTCCGAAACTTCCAGCATCATAGGGCGGAACAGGCTGATGGTTCTCGCCAATATCACCCTGAAAAGCCCTAGAAGCCCGAAGAACCTTGCATAAATGAAAGGCATCAGTTTACCATAATACAGCTTCCTGTCCCTAATACGTTTTTCCTGACGCTCTTTCGGACTATTGCGCCTGATATTTCCTTCTTCAAAGTCAAGCACAAATTTAGCACGCTTTTTATACAAATCCTGACGAGTAACAAAAACAACAATTTCCGAAGCCGTAGAAGCAGCCGACTGCCCTAAACAAGCTTCTGAAACTTTCGCCATCAGTCCGGGATTCGTTATTTGATAAAATTCCCACAATTGCATATTGGAACTATTGGGAGCCAGCGTAGCCAGTTCAAGACAATGTTTCACCTTTTCCGGGTCTATCGGTTTATTTTTATCATACCTCCGCACAGACCGGCGGAAGTTCAATACCTCTTCTAAATTCATTTCCTATTCATTTTTTATATTTTACTTACTGAACCGACAAGATAAGTTTTAGGGGCGATGTCAACTATAACATCCCCCCTACACTACTATATCTCAGCGGATATTAACATCCTACAGGTTGTTCTTATAGATATTCGCCATCACCTTCTGGTATTGATTCTCAATCTGCATATACGCCTGAAGATTCTTATAAATACTTTCCGTTTCCACAAAATATTCAATCAATGAAATTTGTCCTTCGGTCAATGCCTGCTTCAATAAATCCAGCGAACGGTACATCAAAGGGACATCATACGCATTCATGGCATCCTTCAACTGCTGCATCTCATTGAAGAGAGACATCAGAGAAGCTTCAACCTGATCTTTAGCATTTTCTTGCATCAATTGTGCGCTGATAGCCTGTGCCTTGGCTATCTTTACCTTTTTACGATTCTGAAACAAAGGCAAGGAGCCCCCTACCACAAAACCATTCATCGAAACCGCATCATCCGTGTTACGGCGAAAACCGGCTTCCAGTTTCGGCAACCATCCTTGACGGTCTACCGAAACCTGCTTCTCGGCGGCACGGGCAGTGGCGACGGCGGCCTGCAAGTCAAGGTCTGATGCCATCACTTCATCCCGCATGACATTGTAATCATTGATTTCCTGTATGGCAGGGTATGTGGTTTCAGCAAATTCTAAAGGCATGTTGCCGTTCATGGCAAGCAGAGATTGCAAGGCAGTGCGGTGGGCTGCGCTGTTTTGGGCAACTTCCGTCTGCACGTTCATACGCTCCATCTTGATTTTGTTGACTTCCAGTATATTCGCATCACCGGCAGTCAGACGTTTCTCGTAAAGTGCCTGTAATTCATCCGCATTTTTCATACGGATATCCATCAATGTCTTTTCCTGATTCAACAGAATAAGGTCCAGACAGAGATTCTTCGCATTCAGCAGAATATCCCGGCGGGCAGCCTGTTGTTGCTTGTCCACCGCTTCGTTCTGCAAAGTAGCCTGCCGGTTGCGGGCAATATACTGAGTAGGAAAATCAAAACCTTGCGAAGCAACGAATTCCGTACCGTGACCACCTTCGGCACCATTACTGTAAAAAGAGCTGTAGCTCACCGTAGGATCAGGCAAGTTGTTGTTTGTCCGGTTTTCCATCTTGGTCGCATCGGCGGCATGTTTCTGTGCCTTGAGCTCTTTATTGTTCTGCTCGATGCTTTTCAAAATGTGCTCAATACTCTGGGCCTGCATCAGCAAGGGAGAGCAGAGGGCTATTATAACTAAGATTCGTTTCATATTATTTCTATTATTTCTTCTTTCGGTTCATCAGTTCATAAACAATCGGAATAATGAAAGCGTTCAGGAAAGTCGATGTCAAAAGACCTCCAAGAATAACTTTCGCCATCGGGCTTTGTATTTCATTACCCGGCAAATCGCCACGGAATGCCAAAGGTATCAAAGCCAGCGCGGAAGACAACGCAGTCATCAGGATAGGGTTCAAACGGTCTAACGAACCGTGAAGAATGCTTTCTTTCAAATCCATACCTTCTTCGCGCAACATATTGTAATGACTTATCAACAACATACCATTACGGGTAGCAATGCCAAACAACGAGATAAAGCCGATAATAGCCGGAATGCTTATCTCACCCGTTGTTATCATCAATGCAAATACCCCACCAATCAACGCCAAAGGCAAATTCAACAAAATGACTCCACTTTGGGCTGCATTCTTAAACTGGGTATAAAGCAACAGGAAGATAACCACGATACTCATAAACGAAGTGAGCATCAGCGTACGGCTGGCCGCCTGCTCGCTTTCAAACTGACCGCCATATTCCACATGATATCCTTCGGGAAGCTTGATTTGCGCATCAATCCGTTCCTGTATATCATTCACCACGCTGCGCAAATCACGACCGCTGGTATTGGCCGAAATCACAATCTTACGCTTCACATTCTCACGGCTGATGGTATTCGGTCCCATGGCAGAAACCACATCGGCTATATAGTTGACAGGGATTTTCTGACCGTCACCGGTATCAATCATCAGGTTGCGCACCTTCTCCATCTCATCACGCACCTCATCCTTGGTACGGACAATAAGATTAAACGCTTTGCCTTCTTCATATACCTGTGAAACGACTTCACCCGCCATGTTCACTGATACAAACTCGGCAAACTCCGGTAAAGAAATACCGAATTTGGCAAGCATCTCGCGTTTGGGAACAATCTTGAGCTGCGGACGTTCGATTTGTTGTTCCACATTCAAGTCGGCAATACCCTCCACACTGCTGATGGCATCCTTTATCTGATTACCGATGGCAAACATCTTGTTCAAATCATTACCAAACAGTTTGATGGCAATGTTGGCCTTGGTACCCGAAAGCATGGCATCGATACGGTGGCTGATAGGTTGGCCTATTTCGATATTCGCACCGGTAATGGTAGATAACTTGGCACGCACATCGGCTACCAGTTCCTGGCGGGAACGGTCTTTCAATTCAAACGGGGCCTCAATTTCACTCACGTTAACCCCTAATGCATGCTCATCCAGTTCGGCACGTCCCGTTTTACGGGCTACGGTCTGTATTTCGGGAATAGACATCAGCAACTCTTCTGCACGGTGTCCCATCTTGTCCGATTCTGCCAAAGAGATTCCCGGCAATGAACTGATATTAATGGTGAACGAACCTTCATTGAAAGATGGCAGGAAACTGCGTCCTAATGTAAAAAACATAACCAATGCCACCGCAAACAGTCCACCCGTAAAACCCAATACTGCGGATTTATGATTCAAGGACCATAACAAGGCATTGCGGTAATGCTTTTTCATCCATACGGCCACAAATGCCTCTTTGGGCAATCCTTTGCTTTTATTATTACCTAACAGATAGCTGCACAGTACCGGAGTCAGTGTCAAAGCCACTACCGTAGAAGCAAACAACGCCACAATAAAGGCAATGCCCAACGGAACCAGCATACGCCCTTCCATTCCTGTCAGGAAAAACAAAGGAACAAAGCTGACTACAATAATCAAGGTAGAGTTCAAGATAGGCATACGCACTTCCTTCGAAGCATTGAACACGACTTCAATCACGCTCTTACGTTCCTCTTCGGGCAACAAGCGATTCTCACGCAAGTGCTTCCATACATTTTCCACATCCACAATGGCATCATCCACCAACGAACCAATGGCAATGGCCATACCACCCAAACTCATGGTATTGATGGTGAGTCCCATATAGTGAAGAGTCAATATAGAAACAATCAATGACAACGGAAGGGTTACCAATGAAATAACCGTGGTACGTACATTGGCAAGGAACAGGAAGAGAACAATCACCACAAAAACAGCACCTTCATACAACGAATCCTTCACATTACCGATAGAGCTTTCAATAAAACGGCTCTGACGGAAAATATCTGTAGAAACGTGTACATCAGCCGGAAGATTCTTCTGCAAATCCTTCAATGCGGCTTCCAACTGCTCTGTCAGTTCAATAGTCCCAGTCTTGGGTTGTTTGGTAACGGTCAGCAGTACGGCAGGTTTTCCTCTTTCCGAAGCAGTACCCAGTTTGGGTTCCTGCGAACCAATCTTCACATCGGCAATATCCTCCAATGTAACGGGCACCCCTTCCACCGTCTTGATGACGGAACGTGACAACTGAGCCACATCATGACTGGAAAGCACCCCGCGAACAATATATTCGTTTCCATATTCATAAATCACTCCGCCATTGGCATTCTGATTCATGTTACGGGTAACGTTCATCACCTCTGCCAACGTAACATTGTAATGTTTCATGCGGGCAGGGTCAAGCAACACCTGATATTCCTTGATATCACCTCCCAGCACGGCAACCTGTGCCACACCTCCCGTAGAGAGCAGGCGCGGACGGATAGTCCAGTCTGCCAGTGTACGGAGATCGAGCATGGAAGTAGTATCCGAAGTCAGACCGATAATCAGCAACTCACCTAAAATAGAAGACTGAGGTCCCATGGTAGGTTTACCTACATTCTCGGGCAGCTCCTCGCTGACCAAGGACAATTTCTCACTGACAATCTGACGGGCCAGATAGATATCGGTATCCCATTCAAATTCCACCCACACAACGGAAAAGCCATTGGTGGAAGATGAACGCACCCGGCGCACATGGGTCGCACCGTTCACGGCAGTTTCTACAGGAAAGGTTACCAATTGTTCCACCTCTTCGGCGGCCATACCATTCGCTTCGGTCATAATCACTACAGTCGGCGCATTCAAATCGGGGAACACATCGACTTCCGTATGAAAAGCCGTGTAAGTACCGCCGATAAGCAGCAAAACCGACGCCACCAGAACCAATATACGGTTCTGAAGGGAAAAATGTATAATCTTATTTAGCATAGGACGGCTGATTAATGTTCATGACTATGAGCCGGAATCGCATTGCTGGCCGACGCTAATTTCACCTGATAAGCTCCCTTTGTTACCACACGGTCACCGGCTTTCAAACCGGTCAGAATCTGCACTTTCTTTCCGTTGCTCGCTCCCAAAGTTACCTCCTGTTTCTTATATCCTTCCTCATCCAGTTGCAGATAAACAAAGTACAAACCTTGTTCTTCGGTCAGTGCCGTAACAGGCAAGGCCAGCACATCGGGCATTTCCGACGAGAGCAGATACACCTCCACATACGAACCGGGAATCACATCTCCCCGATTATCAAATTCGAAAGTTACAGGCACATAAAAAGAAGTACCACCGGATGCTTTACCATAAGAAAGCAGACGCCCTTTCAACTCACCCAGCTCATATACCTTATTATCGTATGGAGTCTTGAAGTTTGCCGACTGGATGCTATGCAGATAACCATAATATTTCTCGGAAACATCTGCACGAAGGAACAGACGACGGTTCTGAGTGATACTCACCAAAGGCTGGCCTACCGACACATAGTCACCTTCCTGCACCAGACAATTCTTGATATAACCACCTAAAGGAGCTGTGACGGACACACCTGTCTTGGTCTGGTTCTTTGAAATAGCCTCGTATGCCAATAATGCATTTTCATAACTCTCCTTAATGGCATTGAAATCTTTCTGCGATATTATCTGACTTTTTACCAACTTGGCGGCACGTTCATATTCTTTTTTGGCGGTTTCATATGCGATACGGGTACGTTTTACAGGGTCTCCGTCCGGCATATTCTCAGCAGAGATATTCAGAATGGGAGCCCCCTTGCTCACACTCATACCGTCCGTTACCGGATGGCGGAAAGAAACCACACCGGCTACATTGGCGACTACTACGCTTTCATCGCCTTGTGCTGCCTGCACCTGACCGCTGGTCGTTATCACCTGACGGAATGATTCAGGCCGGATTATTTCCGATTCTACCCCGGCTGCTTTTGCTTTTTCTGGAGCCAGAATTATCTCATCGGAATGTCCGGCTGCAGAAGCTTCCGCTTCATGATTATGCCCTTCGTGACCTTCATTCTCATGGTCGTGGTTTTCTTTTTCATGGTCATGCCCTTCGTGATTATGGTCATGCCCTTCGTGGTCGTGATTATGTGCTTCCTCCGTTCCATGATCGTGTCCTTCGTGATCATGACCCGATTTACTGTTGCAAGAGCCTAAGAGGAACAAGCCTAAGACTCCCATAAAGATAAGTTTCTTCATGATGATATTATTTGTTCTTACTTTTTATTAAATGCAAAATTAGTGTAAAGAAAATGCAACAAAGTTGCGGATAAAAAGATAAACTTTCTATCTGTTAAGCAAGAACATCGCAAGGAGGAGCACGCAACCCCTTTACGTGGGGAAGACACGTAGAATGCAGTTTTTCTAAATAGTAATTATAAGGTAATGTGTTGTGTTCTGTCAACCGCAATGAAAGCGCCAATACATCCGTCACCGTATATAACAGCAAACAAAACGAATAATCAGGAGAAACACTGTCTTGGGCCCGATCCGGAGTTACACTTTTAAACTTGGTCACACATCCGGCATTACATGTATGATTCTCATCAGAACTATTATTATGCTGCTGATGCTGCACGGAACATTGACAGCCGCACAAAGTCATATCATGCTGCAAACAAAGAATTTCCCGGTGATGATGATGAGGCAGAACAGATGCTGTCAACATGATAATGCTGACCAACATCAATACCCATGCTATGTATCGTCTCCGTTTCATCGGGCACAAAAATAGGTGTTTATCATGTAAATTCCAAAAAGAAAGCATGGTAAATGCCGAATTCTCAGCAATTACCATGCTTTCTTATTATCTTTTACATACAAAGCTTACCAAATAGAGACACGTTTTTCAGGAGCCAAATACATAGGATCCCCCTCTTTAATGCCAAAAGCATCATACCATGCACCTATTTGAGGGAGTGCTCCGTTCACACGCCATCTGCCCAATGAATGTGGATCAGACTTGGTTTGCAAATGAATCTGCTCGTCGCGGATATTGCCAGCCCACACTCCGGCGTATGACAAGAAGAAGCGCTGTTCCGGAGTAAATCCGTCTTTTACCGGCAGGGGAGCATCTTTTGTCGCATTCTTGAACGCCTGGAAAGAAACCTGCAAACCACCATGATCGGCTATATTCTCACCTAAAGTCAAAGAACCGTTGGCATTGAGTCCCGGCAAAACCTGGATGCTATCAAAGAAATTCACCATTACCTGAGCACGTTCTTCAAAACGTTTGGCATCTTCGGCTGTCCACCAATCTTTCAAATTACCATCCTTATCAAACTGACGTCCCTGATCATCGAATCCATGAGTCATTTCATGACCGATAACCACGCCAATAGCTCCATAATTAAATGCATCATCAGCATTCATATCAAAAAACGGATATTGAAGAATACCCGCCGGAAAACAAATCTCATTCGTGGTCGGATTATAATATGCATTGACAGTCTGCGGAGTCATTCCCCATTCATCTCTGTCAACCGGCTTTCCTGCCTTGGATAACATATAATCCAGTTCGAATTCTGTAGCACGCTTCACATTGGCCCAATAAGAATCTTTTTCAATATTCAAACCGGTATAATCCCTCCACTTATCAGGATAGCCTACCTTTACATAAAAAGAATTCAACTTCTCAATAGCTTTAATCTTTGTGCTGTCACCCATCCATTCCAAATTCCGAATACGTTCTCCCAATGCGGTCTGCAGATTCTTTACCAACTGCACCATACGTTCTTTTGCGGCTGCCGGAAAATATTTCTCCACATACATCTGACCTACCGCTTCACCCAGTACTCCATTTACAGTACTTACAGCACGCTTCCAACGAGGTTGGTTAGCCTGTTTGCCGGATAGTGTTTTTCCATAAAAATCAAAATTTTGTGCCACCAAATCATCACTCAAGTAACCGGCAGCCCTGTCTATCAGACTCCATTGCATATAAGCGATCTGATTTTCAACCGGCAAGCTATTGATAATTTTCTCAACCTCTTTAATCGGCTCCACTTGAGAAACACTCAGTTCAGTCACCCCTTTCACGCCTATACCATTCAAGAAAGCATCCCAGTCAATGCCCGGAATCTCTTTCTTTAATTCATCCAAAGACATTTTATGATAATTGGCCGCAGGGTTACGCTGTTCCACCGCACTGAAAGAAGCTTTTGCAATACGGGTTTCGATATCCATTACAGCCTCCATTTTCTTTTTAGCGGCAGCCTCATCAAAACCAGCCAATTGGAACATCTTTACAATATGTTCCTTATACTTATTACGGATATTGACAGTCACATCATCATTGTCCAGATAATATTCTTTTTCACCCAGACTGATACCCCCTTGATACAATTGAAACAAATTGCTCTTACTGTCCATGATATCGGCACCCACATAGAAACTGAAATAAGGGAATACACCGCTATGAGCCAGTTCCGCCATCAAAGGAACTATTTCCGATTTATCCTTCACTGAAGCAATCTTTTCCAAATCAGCTTGAATAGGAGTTACTCCATCCGCATTCAGTTTCACACTATCCATAGCCAAATTATAGATATCCCCTATTTTCTGACCTATTGTACCTTGCGCATTCTGCCCGGAAGCAATTTCCACAATCAATCCTTTCAGTTGTTCCCGATTATTTTCAGCAAGCATATCGAATGAGCCAAAACGGGAATATTCATTGGTCAGAGGGTGTTTCTTCATCCATCCGCCACAAGCATACTGATAAAAATCAGCTCCTTGAACAGCCGTAGTGTCCAAATTTGTCAAGTCTATACCCGAAGTCATGACGGCTTCCTTTTTACTGTCGCATCCGGCAGCTACTGCCAGAGCCAATACAGCCATTGGTAAATAATGTTTTGCTTTCATTTGTTCTATATATATGATACATACTTTAACTTCCCTGCATCTCTTCTAATTCCATAGAAACGGTCTCCCATTCTTCTACCGTCTGATCCAAGTCCTTTTTCAGTTTCTGATGCTTTTCATACAAAGCCATATCCGATGCACCTTCGGGAGTAGCCATATCAGCTTCCACCTCGCCAATCTCAGTTTCCAGCTTTTCTATTTTCTGTTCACAATCCGCAACTCGTTTCTCCAATTTGCGAATTTTCTTATTCAATTCCTTTTGCGCCTCATAAGATAATTTGTTCTCACTAACCGTTTCGGGTTCTTCCTTTTTAGTGGCAGACACAGTAGGAGAAGCCGAAAGCTGCAACTCATTCAGACTCTCTATTTTCTTTTTCTGTAAAAAATCATAAATGCCACCAATGTGTTCTTTTACTACTCCACCTCCGAATTCATAAACTTTGGTCACCAGTCCATCCAAGAACTCACGGTCATGAGAAACAACAATCACCGTTCCATCAAATTCCTTGATAGCTTCTTTCAATACATCCTTTGAGCGCATATCCAGATGGTTGGTAGGTTCGTCCAAAATAAGGAAATTCACCGGTTCTAACAAAAGTTTTATCATGGCAAGACGACTCCGCTCCCCACCCGACAGTACCTTTACTTTTTTATCAGAAGCCTCACCTCCAAACATGAATGCTCCCAGAATATCACGAATCTTCAAACGAATATCCCCTTTTGCCACATAATCAATCGTATCAAAGACACTCAGATTTTCATCCAACATCTGAGCCTGATTCTGAGCAAAATAACCAATCTGTACGTTGTGCCCGATGGTCAGTTTACCTTCGTATGGGATTTCGTCCATTATACATTTCACCAAAGTGGACTTACCTTCCCCATTCTTTCCGACAAAAGCTACCTTCTCACCTCGATTAATAGTCAAAGTCACATCGTGAAAAACGATATGACTGCCATATGCTTTCTTCACCCCGTCACAAATGACCGGATAATTGCCGGAACGCATGGCAGGCGGAAACTTCAACCGCAAGGCTGAATTATCTTCATCATCAATTTCAATAGGAACTATTTTTTCCAATTGCTTGATACGGCTCTGCACCTGTACAGCCTTGGTAGCCTTATAACGGAAACGCTCTATGAAATCTTCTGTATCCTGAATTTGCTTCTGCTGGTTCTCGTATGCACGCAATTGCTGCTCACGACGTTCTTTGCGCAATACCACAAACTCATCGTAAGCCACTTTATAATCATAGATATGCCCGCAAGATATTTCAATCGTACGATTGGTCACATTATTAATAAATGCACGGTCGTGGCTCACCAATACAACGGCTCCCGCACTTGTCTTCAAAAAGTTTTCCAACCATTGAATGCTTTCTATATCCAGATGATTGGTAGGCTCGTCCAACAGCAACACATCGAGCCGTCGCAACAGCAACTTGGCCAACTCTATACGCATACGCCATCCACCACTGAACTCAGATGTAGGACGGTTAAAATCCTCCCGGCTAAATCCCAACCCCATCAATGTACGTTCTATCTCAGCTGTATAATTGGTACCTCCCATCATCAAAAAGCGTTCATTGTCATGGGTGAATTTCTCAATCAGTTTATGATAGTTTTCTGAATCATAATCTGTTCTATCCGCCAACTCCTGATTCATTCTCTCAATACTAGCCTGCAACTCAAAGATATGTTCAAAAGCCATCTCCGCCTCTTCCATCACAGTATGTTTATCACTCAGAATCATGACTTGAGGCAAATAGCCTATCGTCACATCACGCGGAACAGAAACACTACCTGAAGTAGGCGCCTGTATTCCTGCCAATATCTTAAGCATAGTAGACTTACCGGCCCCATTCTTCCCGACCAGCGCAATACGATCTCTCTTATTGATAACGTATGACACATCCTCAAACAGAGGCGTTACTCCAAACTCTACTTTCAAATTATCTACTGAAACCATTCGTTTTTATCCTTTTGCAAAAGTGGCAACAAATATACGGTTTTATATGTAAAAAAGACAAAATACAAGTAAATAAAAAAAGTCCTCATCCTTAACAAATAGGACAAAAGTATTAAAACGTGTTAGAAAACATATTTTTTTAGTTGTTTTATTTGCAAAATCCACTAAAACACGTACCTTTGCAACGTGTTTTTCATAGTATTAGATTTAAGGTTAACAAAGGTTGGAGCAAGGCGTTGCTCCTTTTTTTATGTCTACATTTTCCTCATACTTAAATATTGACTTAGCTCAACCAAGCAAAATTTATCTGTAATACAAAAAATGACTGCTTCATTCTCATGAAGCAGCCACCAACAAAATACACGACGTAACACAACTATGTTTTACACATATCAGTTATTTAATATCGATTCCACAAGGATTGAGTCCCGGACCACCACCACCTGTATATCCCCTACTTTCTCCTGTGTCCCATGGAGAAATCCAAAAAGCATATAAATCGCCACAAGTAACATAAAACTTCACTTTAACTATCTTGCCTGAAAGAGCAGCAAGTTTTTTACCTGATTTCCAAGTTACCAATTGTTTAGTACTGTTCAAATCATTCATTTCCTTACAATCCTCTCTGGAAAATCCCGTAATCACATTACCATTTTCATCCATTATCTCCACCTGCAAATCCTTTGCTTGTGCATTCACAAAAAAATGATTACCATCAAACTTTATTTTCTCGGTAACAAGTACCCCTTCTGTGTCTGTATGCATGGAAACGAACCCATCACGACGTAAAGTTGCCAACCCAGTAGAAGTAAATCCATCCCACATCACTTTATTCTTCATTCTTCCACTAGAATACAAATACAAAGAATCACCAACAATGAGAGGTACGCCAATAATAGACTGCATATTTCCCCAGTTCCATGCCCCTTCCGTTTCATTTACTCCCATAACAGGTTCATAACTGGGACGATAAAAATGAAAACCATCCCGACTATATCCCATCCCTATTTCATTTCTTTTCTGAATACCTAACTTACCACAGAGATCATTCTCTGGTCCTTTCCACATAGCATAGAACCCTAGCATAACACTTTCATAAGGCATAGCATCAAAATTATAAATGGCTGGACGCACATCAGGAAATTCAGGATGTGGCAGTTCCTTATCGGAAGGAGTAAACCACAAAACTATATTTTTATCCTTTATTCCTTTAGCCAATGAATGCGCCACGCTAACTGCCATCTCTGGATCTTCATTTTCCAAATAGCCTCTAGAGCGTCCGTCTGCTTTACTCCCCTGCCGTAGACTAATAGCCCATTTTTGAGTAAACGGATTATAGAAAGCAGTGGTACGATCCCCCACCGGTCCTGATTGCGCAACTCCTTCCGACCAATGAATACCATCTTTTGAATATTTTAAAATTATTTTCCATCCTCCACTATGTTTTTCCACATTGAAGAATTTGAAACGTTTTTCTGGTTCTGGACACATTTTATCGAGCCAAACTGTAGCCGCATCCCGATCACAAGTATCTACAATATTCGTACCCGGCACTATATCCATATTCACTTTTTCCCAATGCTTCCCATCTTTTGACTCCGCATAACAAGTATAAAAGCTTTGACGATGTTTGTGCATAGATCCGGCACCAGCCAAATACCACATTTTAAATTTTTGTTCGCTTTCATCATACCATATTCCATCACTGAAAGGAGCAGCATAAGGAGCACGTTCAAAAGTGTATTCCCACTCCTTATCCGGAGCAAGTACCGGATTATTCTCATAGAACATAGCCTTATGGGAAACACGCTCCATATCTGTTTCTGCAATTAAAAAATCATCAACGAATAATTGGCGTCCTAGATTTACAGAAATAACAGTCGGTTTGTTTGAAATATAAGGTAAAGACATTTCGCAACGTACTCCATCATCAATCATACTAGGAGGCCATTGCTCGGGCAGCACAATGCCATTATGCAATGTTCTACCCTTCTCTTTCACCGTTTTATCATTGGAAGATGACACACAGCCGGCAAAGCAAGCTGCACATATAATATAATAAAATACTTTCATAATTATTCTATTTTTAATTACCATCCTGGATTATTTTTAGTGATATATGGATTACCCTCTACTTCATCAATTGGCAATGGAACCCATTCATTCTTATTTTCCTTAAACCCCATATATTGAGCCCTGCTAAACCTTTTAAACAAAGGATCAGTATTTTCCAATTCGCGAAAACGCTCTACTACTTTACCCCAACGAAGCAAGTCAAAGAATCGGAAGCCTTCATAGGTAAGTTCTAGAATACGTTCATCTTCAATAGTTCTCATATTAGCTTCTGTTACATGAGGTACTCCTACCCTATCGCGTACTTTGTTTATTGCTTCTAACGGGGTTATGTTTGCAGTGGCTTTCCCTCCCATTACTACAGCTTCAGCATACATCAGCAAAACATCCGAATAACGAATCATTCTCCAGTTTACTCCTTGTGCACGTCCATTAAAAAAATGCCCACCAGCATCATCTGTCGGAGGTAAGGTCCAATCCAACCATTTCCTACTACACATTTTATATCCCATTGCCAACTCATATTGTTCACCAAATGTTCCTTCCTTTGAACCCATTTCTGCTTCCCAATCCTTCCCTTCAAGAAAAGTAACCTTCATACCTTTCGGACGTATAATCTCCGATACATTATCATTAAAAACAAACGAACCAAACATACGTGGATCAGTTTCTCCTGTCACTGTTTTTGACGCTACAAATTTATCATATAACCAATTGTGCATAACCTGTGCAGAACTATTCGAATTTCTACTTCTATTCATTATACACATTTTACACCGGACATCATTGAACAACCCACTGTCCACAAATCCTGGGTTAAATCCTGTATTCAACACTCCGACAAATTGTACTTCAAAAATAGATTCATCATTATTTTCATGTGCCACATCAAAGTTCCATGAATAGTCATCTACCAATCTGTAGTTTCCACAATTACCATTAATGATTTCTGCAAAAGCCGCAGCAGCCTCATTATAATAAGTTGTTTGTGAAGTTCCATATTTGGGTTCAATACCGGATCTATAAAGATATGACTTACCCAAAAGTGCATAAGCAGAAGCTTTCGTCACACGTCCTTTATTTTTAGCATCCCAAAAATTCTTGTCAGGAAGTAAATCTTTAGCTTTGATCAGATCATCTATAATAAAATCCCAAGCCTCTTCAGGTGTTGCCTGAGGCTTATATTCATTAGGAGCCTTAGGCAATTCTTTAATCAAAGGAATATTCCTATAATTGATGAATAAAAAGAAATGTGTAAATGCACGAAGAAAATAAGCCTCCCCCAAATATGCATCCTGTAATTCTTTATTGCTGAATTCTATTTCAGTAAGACTTTCAATCATTTGGTTAGCTTGGGAAGCAGCTGTATACATTAACTGAAAAGGTTGAACCAATGAATAATAAGAAGGGGTAAACTCTTCATTATAAGCACCTGGTACTCCATAATCAGCTACCGAACACCCCTCATCACTACGAGTCAACATCAAACCAAATCCACAAGCTCCCAAATTACGAGGAGTCGAAATATACCCATAGATACCAAGAATTCCCTTATTACAATTTTCTAGTGTAGTATAAAATGAATTAACGTCTGATTGATTAGGATTCACCGCCAAATCATTAAAAATATCTTCACATGAGCCCATCATTCCAATAGTTACAAAACTGATAATGATAACTATAATTTTACGCAACATTATTTTCATACTTATTCTGTTTTTAGAAAGTTAAATTGACACCAAGATTATATACTCTAGAATTCATTGTTGCTTCATGAGGACTTTCCTGTGCTTGCCAGAAACCATCCACACCTCTGTCAAACAACACGTTTGAACTAACTTCGGGATCATACAAGGGATATTTTGTGATAGTGAATAAATTTTGTACCCCCGCATATATTCTAAATGATTCTATATGGAATTTTTGCAATAATTTCTTATTAAAGGAATAACCGATTTGTAGATTCTTGCATCTGAAATAAGAACCATCCTCCACATAGAATGTACTTGGAAGCGAGTTTATGCCAGAACTGTTTTTACTATTCAGTTTAGGAGCTTCTGCATTAGGATTTTGCGGAGTCCATGAATTATAGAAAGCATCCTTTAGGGTAGCACTATTAGCTCCTCCAAAATACCAATCATATTTCATTAAAGCAAAAATATCGTTACCTTGCGTTCCTTGGAAAAAAGCAGTCAAATCCCAATTCTTATAACCTACATTTATATTTAAACCATAAGTAAAATCCGGATGAGGATTACCAATATCCGTTTTATCATTCTCATCAATCTTCCCATCCGGTTTTCCTGTCAATACACCATTCACACTACCATTATTATCCTGAAAAATAAAATTACCATCATTATCAAAACCTTCCACCACATATCCCCAAAAGGTACCAATAGGCAAGCCCGGTTTAGTAATAGTAGGACGGTCATTAAAAGAACCACTCATCATCACCTCTGCCTTAATGGGTTGTACTCCCTCACCCAAACTCTTTACTTTATTTCTTAATGCCGAAATATTGGCAGTAACATCCAAACTCCAATCCTTCCAATTATTACGATAACCTACCGTAAATTCAAAACCTTTATTTTCAACAGATGCAGAATTAAAGACTGGCAAATCCCCCCCATTAGTCATAATGGTTTGCCCTGACGATGCTAATGGAAGTAATGGAGCAAGTAAGTCATTATTATCTTTCCAAAAATATTCAGCTGTAAAAGAAATTTTATTATTCAGAAAAGCCATTTCCAATGCTACGTTTTTAGATATTGATTTTTCCCAAGTCAAATTTTCCTGAGCAAATTTGGTTACATAACCATTCATCACACTACTTTGACCAATCTGATTTTCACCGAATACAGAAGGTATTGGACCATAAGCCGTAGAAAGGAAAGAATATGAATCTATAAAATTAGCTCCTAATTCACCATAACTAGCTCTAATCTTCATTTTACTTATCCATTCTATATTAAAAAAATTCTCTTCATGTATATTCCAACCCACTGAAACCGAAGGAAAGTAACCGACCCTATTTCCTTTAGCAAATTTGGAAGATTTATCACTACGAATACTTGCAGAAACAAGATAACGCTCCTTATAGTCATAGTTCAAGCGAGCAAAAAAGGAGAGTAAAGCTGAATTGTATTCTTCACTTGTTATATCTCCTTTCCCATTAAAAATAGTAATATTAGGACCACCCAAATCTGTAGAACCAGAACCAATCCCCATAGTTCTATAGTATTCTCTCATCCAACTTGTACCTACCATTGCGTCAATAGTATGACCAGCAAACATATTCTTATAAGTCAAAATGTTATCAATTGTATAACTAAATCGCTGTCCACGACTTTCAGATAGTGAATTAATCGTTCTGCTATAATCAGGATCTGCATTACCATTCTCATCCCAATTGGAGTCAAAAGCAATGGACCGAGATATATTATTTGTTGATATATAGTCACCTCCAAGTAGTAGCTTATAATCCAATCCTTTATATAAATTCAGTCCTATATTCAAACTACCAGTAACATTAACTGTTTTATTTCTTCGAACAGTATTGGAATAAGATGCAAACGGATTAGTAACTTTTCCTTCATTTACATAATAATCTTTACCTGCAGATACATACCTTCCCTCTACATCAGTCATTGGAACAGTAGGAATCCCCATCACCATCCTTACTTGAGGCTCCTTATTTGTAAAAGCAGCAGAAAGAGTTTCACTAACAGTCAAACGTCCTTTCTTAAACGTTCCATTGACACGTGCATTATATTTCTTAAAACCAGAAAATTCCATAATACCTTGCTGATCAAAATACCCCAAACTTGTATTAAAAGTTGAATATTCACCACCACCAGAAATTGAAGCATTCAAATTATACATAGGAGCATTTCTTAGATATGCATCTTGCCAGTCAGTATTAATATCAGGATTAGTAGGATGAATATTTTCTGGAGCTTGAGTCTGGTTTGTTGAATTTGCAACAATTTGCTTAGTATATTCGCGATGCTCATTTGCATCTAGAAAATCAAGATATTTAGAAGGAGTCTGCAAAGAATAGTTTGCAGAAATTTCAACTTTTGCTTTACCTTTTTGACCATGCTTGGTAGTTATCAGCACAACCCCATTTGCAGCGCGAGAGCCATAAATGGCAGCCGCCGAACCATCCTTCAGGATTTCTATTGATTCAATATCTGAAGGATTCAACGAATTTAGCCCATTATTAGAAAATGCACCATCAATAACATATAAAGGTTCAGTAGCACCAAATGTACCTGCTCCCCGAACAAGTATCTTGATATCTGCCCCAGCTTCTCCCCCCTTTTGCAATATTTCTACTCCTGGAGCCCTCCCCTGCAAAGCAGCTGCAACAGAATGCCCCATCTGTTTACTCAGTTCTTTTGCAGGCACTGTCGCCACGGATGCTGTCAAACTAGATTTTTTTTGAGTTCCATAACCAACCACCACCACTTCATCTAATTGTTCCAAATCCTCTTTCAGAGTTATATTCACATTCTTTTCCCCTTCCAAATTAACAGCAAGAGTCTTATAACCGATAAAACTAATAATAAGAGTTGCATTCGCAGGAGCTTTAAGTAAAAACTTACCATCCATATCAGTAATAGTACCATTAGTAGTCCCCTTTTCCATCACATTAACTCCTACGATAGGTTCTCCCATAACATCCATCACAAGCCCTGAAATATCTTGTAATTTTTTCTCGTTCAACATGGACTGTTCTACTTCCTTCTTCCGAATAATGATATTTTTATCTTTTATCTCATAAGAAACATTTTGTCCTTCCAAGATTTGCTCAATAACTTCTTGCAGTTGCTCAGCGTCTATATCAACAATCTTTTTCGTATCTAAATCCCCAGCTATATACACAAATGAATATCCACTTTTTTCTTTTAGCTCAGTCATAGCTTTTTTCACCGATACTTTATTCATTTTCAATGGTATATTCTGTGAGAAGATATTCAAATTAAGGCAAAGCAAAGCCCCGACCAATAATATGGCCTTTCTCTTGTTTTTCATAAATTAGTAATTTATTAATTAAAAAATTAAATGAACTTAGCTTTTAAAGAGAAAAATCATTAACTTTGCATTCTCTAAAAGCGCACTCACAATCGTAAGTCGAAAAAGAGATTTCATCAAGGTGGGAAAATCCCTATATCTTCCCACCTTTTCTTTTTCATCCCTTTCGTACCCCTATTACAGTATTACAGCTCTAATTCTATTCATACTTTTAATTTTAAGGTTAAACAATTTTAATCCACTCCCTACTTAATATAAAGTTATATTGTGTCCTTCAATAATATAATGAATCTTACGGGTCGCAGATAATGCTTCCAAAACTTCCTGAATATTTTGCTCACGATGAACGAAATTTCCATAGAACCTGAAAGTATTCAAAGTATCACTAGCTATTTGTATTTTCACATTATAACTACGTTCTAACTCCTTCACAACATCCGGCAACAATTCCTCATCAAAAAATAAATATCCATTAGTCCATTGTAATGCATTGGAAACAGTAGAATACTCCACATGCATTCTGCCATTCTTTTTATTCAAAACCACCCTTTCATTGGGTAACAAAAAAGCTTCTTTTTCTTTTTTCAATAAATTATTCAATGCCACTTTTCCTTCGGACAAAGAAACAATGGCTTCTGCATCATCCGGATAATCCCGAAAATTAAATTTCGTTCCCAATACCTTTACCAGCAAACTATTCGTTTTCACAAGAAATGGAACTTCTTCATTTCGTTTAACTTCAAAATACCCTTCTCCTATCAATTCTATTTTTCTATTCCCTACTCCGAATCCTTGTGAATATGTTATACGCGATCCGGCATTCAACCACACTAATGTCCCATCCGGCAAGGTCAATTTTGTTCTGGAACCAAGAGGAGCCTCCACAATGATATCCGAAAATACCTCTTTTATACTTATTCCACCCCTCCAATAAGAAAAATAAGAAACTGAGAACAATACAACAATAACAGCTGCATAACGCCAAAATTTAGACAAACAGAAATTTTCACGTTCTCTTTTATCATTCAACCTCTGATTAGCAATTCTATTTTTAAATTGTTCAAATGCTTTGCTCTTATCATATTTAACATCCTCTTTCACACTTATGGCAGAAAACCAAATTTCTTGCCGCTGCATAAAATACTTTTCATTTTCCACAGACGCAGCTATCCACTCCTTCAGTTCATGCACAGCATTTCCATCCAACTCATTACTTAAATAGGATACTATTAATTCATCAATATGTTCTTTTTCTGCTTTCATCTTTGTTGTTTCTAAAGTGAAGACGATTTATTTTAAATACAGGGTAGTCCTAAAAGAACTTTTTTCTGTTTTAACACGAAAAAAATAAAATCAAAGCAATTAAATATTTGCTCAATTCAGTCTGAAGGAAAGATAATGCATTCTTTATATGATACTTAACCGTATTTATAGAAATACCTAATTCCTGAGAAATTTCTTCATATTTTTTCTCCTCAAATCTACTTTTTTCAAAAACACATCTACATTCAACCGGTAGTTTATCTATTGCCATACGGATTTCATGCTCCAATTCACGTTCTAATAATATTCCCAAAGGATAATTATCCGACTGCAAATACTTTTCTTCAGACATCTCTTCCGGTACTAAAACTGAAAATGAAATTTCCTTTTTTTCAGATCTAGATTTCAGATAGTCTATACAACGATTACGAACAGCCTTTATCAGATAACTTCTAATAGAAATAGTAATGTTTAAAGTTTCTCTGATCTCCCAAAGGTGAAATATTACATCTCCAACTATAGTTTCCGATAAAAAATTATCGTTCAAATATTGATTTGCTACATGACATAAAAGAACATAATGATAATCATAGATGTATTTATAAGCATCTTCGTTGCCATTTTTCAGTTGTTCTACAATCAGTTTCTCTGTGTTTTCCATTTTATTTCTTTTGAAAAAGGAATAAAGTTAACGGGAACAAATTTAGAAATTAATTCTGAGTAACTTTATAAAAGAGCAAAAAACAAATCCGTTAATCTTATTATCACACCTCAAATGGTTACAATAAAGACTAACGGATTTCCCTATTCTAGTTTTAAAACTATATCCAACACCTCAGATAAAACGAATCTGAATCATCACTCCATAAAGATTAAAATCGAAAAGAACCTTATCAGCATCCTTCTTTAGAAAACGCTTTTTCCCATCTTGCCTAATCTCCGAAACTCTGTTTCCCACAGATTTCAATACCATAGTCAGTGGTTCTGTAAATAATTGTGCATTCATATCCAAATGAGGAGTTATGTTATAGCCGTTTTCTAGCACATTCAAGCGATTTTTTTCTCGTTCTTTTGTTATAAGCAACTACCTCTCTAAATGTACCCACCCATATTTCATTTTCCATAGCCTTTACCTATTCCCACAATATTTCAGGATTTTGAAAAGCATTATATCCCTGCGATATTCCATGTATCATTGCCAACTCCCCATCTACCGGAGCTTACCAAGCTTTCCACCCATTTATCTAAAGACGCAGGAGTCGATTTCAACTTATCTCCCCCGATGTGATATTGTTCAGTACATGTACCTACCCCTGTTCCTATCAAATGTATAACTAATAGCACACACTCTGTCACCCTTATAAGGTGCCACATAAACATCTTGTGTGAACCCGTTATCCCTGATCTCAGCCCCTGTCTGTTTCACCAATTCTATTCGAGGCGATGATTCCGGCATAGAAACATGCTCTTCATATACTCCCGGACGGACAAGTATAGATATTGTTTTCTTGCTCCCACCAACTGCCGCATTCACTGCTTCCTGAACTGTAAAGAAATCCCCACTCCCATCTTTCGCCACCACATAATCATAACGTCGCACATATTTTGCCAAAGCCGGCACTTCTTCCATCAAAGCGTCCACAACCAACCCGGCAACTATACGTCCACCATATATATTCAAGTGAGTATTGTCAATTTTCCCTTCCGGATAAAATTCATATTGTCCTGCTGGAATCCACATAAACAATTTTCTTGAATTCTCGACTCCCATACCGGTAACCAAGTCATGGGTCAATTTATTCAAATCAATAAAAGGTACATTCATTTCTCCGGCCACCCGACGGGGAGATTCCAGATATTCCCCATGGGTATCAACCAATACCGGACCTTCTTTTTCATAACTACCCTTTATCTCCGTCACACCTTTAGGAAGGAAATTACGACGAACTATAGAATTGAACAGTACAGGATTTCCTCCCTTAGCACGTGTTTCATTCACAAAACGTCTTAAATTATCATCAAAGGTACTTCCGGGCTCTGTATGTAATGTGGCTCTAGGTTTCTCATCATTATGTCCGAATTGAATAAATACATAATCACCTTTATGAATTTTAGAAAGCACTATGTCCCAACGTCCTTCATTGATAAAACTGAGTGAACTTCGTCCATTCATAGCGTGATTATCCACCACAACCTCTTCCGTAAAATATCCGGGAAGCATTTGTCCCCAACCACGCTCTATATTACCATTCTTCAGACTTTTATTCGCCATGGTAGAATCACCAATCATAAAAATAGTAATGGGGTCTTTTCTCTCAGCAATAAAAGCCGATAACAGGAGTAAAGCACATAAAACAAGTAATACTTTTAATTTCATGTTTTTCATATACATTTTATAAGTTAAAAGATTTAGGCAAAAGTAAATAAGAACAAGAAAAGAAACCATAAAAAATGATACAAGAATATAGAAATTTGTTCAAAATCAATAGTTCAATTACTCTTTCAGTAAATAAGAACTAATAAAAAAATGTTCAAACAACATCAATTTGCCATTTGAACATTTTTTCAATTCTTCAAGTTCATATCGAAACATTGGAGGTTCTCCTAAATAGACAAACTCTTCCAAAAAGACAAAAAAATGAATGTCCAACTGTCAGAATGATGCAGGCAAAGAAAGTAACTGATACATCAATGTATGTGCCATACGTTCTTGACCATTGGTATTAGGATGCAAACGATCATAGCCCGAATCATAGAAATAAATAAGTTGTTCTTCAATCATCGGATTCATACCTGTAACCGAATTAAAATCTATTACAGGAATTCCCCACAAATTACCTGCTTCCTTAATGCCCTGTACATAAGCATCCACATATTCTCCGCATTTATTCTGATAGCTTTCATCCGGTTGTACATTCTTTTCGCCGAATTCCGCTAAAGAACGATGCAATGGGGTCAACAAAACAATTTGTTTATCGGGAAACAATTTTTTCAAATGACTCAAACCAATATTAATACGGCCTTTATACGTATCATTCGTCATTATAGGAACACGCCTTTTACGCGTTTCCAGTTTTTTAGTTTCACCACGGGCAGCCATCACCTGCTCTTCTTTCTCTGTAAACCAAGTCCCGACAGGTACACTGCTATTAAAATCATTTGTCCCCATCAAAACCACGATGGCATCAACCTCTTCTCCATGCTCCTTTTTCAATTGTTCTGCCTGACGGGGTACATCATTCCATTGACGTCCACTCACTCCATACACATAAGGAGTGATATCCAACCATTCTTTCAAAAAATCCCAATACTTTTTTATGTTATCTCCATAACAATTGGGATCAGTTATCGAGTCTCCTATATAACCAACCTTTTTTCCATACCATGGATGCCGGATATAACCTTTATTACATGATTCTTTTCCACAAAGAAACGTTTCCTGTCCGTGTAACAGCAACGGACATGCTAATAAAAGAGCAAATACAATAAACTGTCTGTTTTTCATAAGTAACTGTTATTTTTTCAATCAGTAAAGTGACATCAAAGATATAAAATAAGAAATAGAAAAACAGCTATCACATACTTTTATTTTCATTTGCCCTCTTCTATCATTCATAAGACAAAAAGTCCGAAAGGTCATAATAAACAAAACTTTACATTTTTAAATTAATTTGTTAACAAGGTGCGATATATTTATAAAGCATGTTATAAAACGGCGAAATACAGACTAAAAACTTGCTATTATAAACAAAGTCCGTATCTTTGCAATGTGTTTTTCATAGTATTAGATTTAAGGTTAACAAAAGATTGGCTGTCTGGGATAGATAGCCTTTTTTTATGCTTTAAAACAGGAGAATTTCTTCATAAAAATTCAATATCCCAACAATAACATTCTTCAAATGCCACCCAACCAAACACAACAAAAGTGAATAAGAAAAAGCAATACGTATATCTATCCATCGAGGCAATTTATGAATTACCTAGTCTTAACTAACGTTTATCCTATATATTTTTTGATTTATTTCAATAAAAGAAGACACTCTCATCACTGAGAATGTCCCCTATATTTAAACGAAACTTTAAAGAGAATTATATACTTCAAATCTTATCTTCTATTCCACCATACTCGTTGCTCACGGCTATCATCACCATTCAAATCTGCTTTCACGGCAGCTTCATAATTTTCAAGATTACCTTGATAAATTTCGCTATCAAATTGATGGCGATAAGGGATGTGATCAATCGTTGTACAAACCGGACCGACTTCTAGTTTCGGAATATCAAAACGACGCCAGTCAGACCATGCCTCAAAACCATCAGCCATGAAGCCACTGATCCAGCGCTGAAGAGCAATTTTATTAATTTTATCAGCATCAGTACCCGTATAAGCAACTGCTTCCTGTACCAAATATTCATCAACACCTTCGGCTCCCCATTGTTCAAATGATGCCTTCACACCGGCTGCATAAAGTTGGGCAGGATCAGCCTGAATCCAGCCACGTTGAGCAGCTTCAGCCTCGATAAGTAGCATACGAGAAGCAGTAATAATAGGGAAAGTAGAGGTTACCTGTGTAAGCGAAGGATTATAAAAACAGCAGACTTTATTCCACGTGTTCACATCTGCAGACTCAATACCCAAAGGCATACCTTGGTATTTATCAAAATTCTTCAGGTCTTCATCTGTCACGCCTGTCTCTGCCTGTGTCTTGCCAAAAGGAATCAGCGAACAAGTAGAGAACAGACGGTTGTCCTTCAATTCCTTCAACTGATCTACATAATACTTATTAGGAACAAAATTATAATTATAGTTTACGCCATTATAATATAAATATCCCACAGTATTGGCCTCAAAAGTATAATTCAAATTATAGGCATTTTCTTCAATACCGCCATCAGCGTAAGCTTGAGCAAAACGCGAGCGTCCTTCGGCAGGATCCACATCTGCCAGTTTTATAGCAAGCATCATACGGGTAGAAGCATTCAGTTTCTTCCATGCACGAATGTCACCATCGAACAGGATGTCGGCTGTGCTCAACGAGCCACTTTCATTAAACTGATTATACGCTTCCCTCAAATCGGCATCTAACTTAGCATAAATAGTTTCCTGTGAATCAAATACCGGAGTAAAATTTTCCTCACCTGCCTGAAATGCTTCTGTGTAAGGAAGTGGCCCTAGAGCATCTGTAAGGTGCATATAGATGAATCCCATCAATGTACGTGCAACCGCAATCTGATTGGCATTATCACCAAACTGCACAATGGCAGGTTTACCTTTTTCAGTCTCATCACTATTAAAGTCAATAATCTTCTGGCAGTTCTTCAACGGATAAAGATAATAAGAACTTGTACTCATAGTAGGTCCGCCAAACGCACCATACTGATTATTATTTTTCTCGGACATATACCCCGGATACATTTGCGTCCACGGGTAATAATAATTTGAGTTCATAGAGAAGTATTTCACATAAGTACAAGCGTATGTAAACAACATACCAGTATTAGCCTCCGACGGTTCATTGGGATCTTTGTTAATATCGCCAAAGTCAGTCATATCACATGCTGTGAATGTTGCTGCAAAACTCAGAGATAAAAATAATAATTTAATATATTTCATAATGATTCTTCATTTTATGGTTTAAAAAGCAAGATTAACGGTAAAACCTATCGAACGGGTTGCAGCGGCATTACCACCCTCAAAATATCCCATACCAATTTCAGACACATCCACATTAGGACAAGCTGAGTAGATCAACCATGGATTGGAAGCATTAATTGCCACACTGGCACGACTCAGGCCGATATTTAGTTTCTTCAAAGTCTGTGACGGGAAAACATACGACAATGACACTTCACGAAGTTTCACGTAAGTACGGTCATACACCCATTCTTCCCATACACGGGAAGCTGTGGTATAATATAGTTTAGCATTGACATAGGTATCTACCTTATTGCCATTCTGATCCACACCAGTCATGTGGATACCACCACCTTTGCTTACCGGTTCACGAACATTGACGCCACGGTCATTAAGCTCAGCTGTTTTATCAAGAATACCGCTATTGCTACCCCACATATTAGTATAGGATACAATCTGTCCGCCTACAGAGAAATCAATATTAGCCGACAGACGGAAATTCTTAAAACTGATACTAGTATTAAAACCACCAGTGAAATCCGGATGGAAGTTACCCAGTTCATCTAGTGTATTCTGATTGTAAGTAGGTACATATTCACCACCATACAACGCCTTCTGCGAAGCACTCAATTCATGGAAGATTATATTGCCATTGTCATCACGTTCCCATGTATTACCGGTTATCACACCAAGTGATTTACCAACCATAGCATAATTATACAAACGAGTTGTGAATGAAGTCCAATAAATAGAATAAGAATCCACTCCATCAGCTAGTTCCACCAGTTTATTACTATTCTTCGCTATATTGAAATTCATTTCCCATTTCCAGTTCTTAGTGGAAACAGGCATCCCGCCCAAACTCAATTCAACACCCCGATTACGAATTAAACCAGCATTCATCTTACGAGTGGAATACCCCGATTGCGGAGCAGAGGTTACGGAGATTATCTGATCTTTGTCATCCCGGGTATAATAGTTGAAATCACCCCATAAACGATTATTGAACAAACGGAATTCCGTACCTATTTCATACGAAGTGGAAATAGACGGCTCGATATTATAATTTTTCTGAGAAGAAGGTTCATACATTGTAACATGTGAACCATAACTGGTATCCAGCGAATAAGTAGGATAAATATTGTAAGCATTGAGCGTAGTACCTACTTGAGCCGCACTAGCACGCAGTTTCCAAAAGTTCAGCCATTCTGCATTCACCCATTTGTGAGCAAGGACAGAAGCGGAAAGGCCACCATACCAATAGCTGTTATGATTAGGACTCAATGTGGAAGACATATCGTTACGAACAGAAGCGTCAAGAAAATAAGTATCATCCCAGCCCATGGTAGCTGTGGCATAAACACTACGTTCTTTGTAATGTGTTTTCTCATTATAGGCTAAAGCAATAGTACCCGATGAAGCAGCCAAATTATAGTAATCGTCCAAAGACAAATCATAATTCGTATTGGTGTATGCATATAAATTATCGTACGTATAGTCACGTGCTTCTGCAAAAAGAGCTGCGTCTACCGTTAGTTTATCTTTAAAAAATGATTGTCCCCAAGTTAAACGTCCTTGTACGGTCAAATCAATCAAACTGCTTTGATCCTGACGATAATTTGACCGGAAATTAATAGATCCTGAAGGGCGTTCTCGTTCCAATTTGTAACCACGTATGTTACCATTTACGCGTACCCCTGCCTTCAAGTTATAAGGAAGGTCCACAGACACATCACCACTGAATACATTCCATTGATAAATGGTGCGATGATTATATTCATGAAATAAAGCATACGGATTATCATGGAATGCAGCACTTTGATTATTCACACTGTTGATATTCCACGTCCTCCATGATCCGTCCGGACGTTTATAGTCCTTATAATCTTTTAAATTGACATTGGTCTGTCCCCATTGGGTATATTCCTGCAAAACGGTACGTGAACCGTTATATCCACTTTCGGCAGCATTATGATCCTGACGATAAGTATATTTATAATCCAATGACACATTCATCCACGGTGTGGGTTTGAAATTTGTCTTGAACCCTAAGAAACGGCGAATAGCATCCGAATTGGGCTGCACACCAGTACGATAGCTATTGGTGAAAGAAACACGGGTATTAAAATCTTTCACACTCTTTGAAAACGAAACGTTGGTTGTATTGGTTACACCAGTCCGATAAAGATCTCTCAAATCCAATCCATGTTGCCAAGTGGCTGGTTTTCCATAATGACCACTGGTTTCGTCTAATGACAACGGAGTGACATATTTCACAGCCGGATCGTATGCAGCTCCCCAAGAAGTGTCCTCATTATAATCGTACACATAAGCACCTTGCAAACCGGGAATATCACCACTATACAAATCATAAATATCCTGAGCCCTGTTACCTTTTTCCGTACCTCCATATCCTCCACCACCATACAGCTTCTGCATATTGAAATGATTATAGTAAGTTTCGGCCTGCAATGTATGACTTACTTCAAGCAACCCTTTCTCACTTTGTCCCGCCTTAGTAGTTATGATGATAGCACCTGCACCACCACGCGAACCATAAAGGGCAGTAGCCGCGGGACCTTTCAATACGTTTATGCTTTCCACATCATCCATATTGATAGAGTTTTTGTTGGTGATAGCACCATCTACCACATAAATAGGCTCATTGGCCGGATTATCCGACTGGGACGAAGAAGGAATGGAACCTGCACCACGCAAAATAATAGTACCTGCATCAAAACCAGAACTGGCACCACCTATAAAACGTGCTCCCGACACTTTACCGGCCATAGCATTACCCAAATCGGTCTGTCGTGAAATAGTTAGATCCTCACCTGCCACCTTTTGTGTAGAATAACCCAACGCTTTTTGTTTACGGTTCAATCCTTGAGCAGTTACAACCACTTCATCCAACACTTTTGTGTCCGACTTCATTGTTACAGTAATAGTACCACGCTGAATTCCAACTCGCTGAGTAATCATACCCAGATAAGAAACAATCAGCGCTTTGGCATCTGTAGGAACATTATTGATAGCAAACTTGCCATCTACATCCGTAATTGCTCCCATAGTAGTCCCTTCTACTAAAACAGACGCACCTATTATCGGCTCACCATCATCCGCAGAAGTTACAACTCCTGCAACTGTTTTAGGCGCTTGAGCCATAGAGAAGCCGATACCCAACCACAGACAAGCTAGTAACACTAACACTTTTTCTTTCATACTCACTCTCTTTTAATTAAACATTATCCAAGTTCTTTTGGAACTCATTTTATCAATAATATTGCAAAGATATAAAATTTTATTAAAAATAAAAGAATAAGTCTATTATTTTTTGTCTATGATATTTTTTTATTCATAAGTATTGTTTAGTTGTGATATTTGTTAGATGTAAGGTAGTTATTTTATTTTTAGTATAAAATAATGTGAAATACATGAAAATTGTCAAGATAATCATTTTCTTCTTCAGATATCTTGTTCCAAATAAAGTACCTTGTTTTTTATTTCTTTAACTATTTATCCTTTGTGTGAAATTACTCTTTTAACAGTTGAATATTGTTTGGAACGACTAATATTTAGGCGTTTTTTATAAGAAATGAATTCTTGTACTTTCCTCTTTTATAGAACTAAGTTCCAAAAGAACTTATGCTTACCGTTCTCCTCTATTCATTAAGTCCACCATACTTATATTATTTCCCCCTTTTACTTGATACACAATATATTATGAATATTTTTTTAGTCACTTTCTACTTATACTCTACCATTAGCATAATCAGCACTCTAAAAATCAGGCTATTATCTATTTAATATTCTATTTATTTTCTACTTATATGAACCATAAAACGATCAATCGTTTTCTTTATTACACAATTACAGTATTTATCAATCTACTAAATTCTAATCGGTCAAACTCGCAGGCGCGCCCCAATAAAGGCTAACAATTGATATAACCTTCCACCTGACATACGCATATCAGCTAATATTTGCCATATCGGATGCCCTATCACACCATAATCACAGTACCCTACTATCTTATCTCCTATCCCTCACTGCTGCAAAGCTTCAACTGGTCCGGAAGCATTTCTGCATTTTCCATCTACAGGAATAGAAGAAAAAGTCTCTTTCTCCGCAAAAATCCTCTTCTTTTCTGGAGAACAAAATGAAGAGGAGTCCTTTTCTTTTTTTGCTCTGCTTTACTTTGTAACTTCATGTTTTCATGTCCACATTTTCCGTTGAAATGCCTACGTTACTACCATCCACATACAAATTCTTGTATTTTGAAATCTCTATCAACAAGTAATCAGTACTCACCTCTACACACTTCCGTTGTTGTACCGCCTCAAAGTAATGGTCCTGTATACTTTCCGAAGTAAGAATTCCATTTTTTTCGTATTGGGCTTTACTAAAAAATCCACGTTCCAACAGTGCATCCACTACTTGCTGTACATAATCGGCCGTACATCCTTCGGACAATCTGCGAGTAAAAAGCAGACACCTATCCTCTCTCCAACAGCAAAGACATCCTTTGTGGTAAATACGTACCAATAAATGCAATACAAGCAATGTAGCCCAACTCTTGTTCCACCAACAATATTTTATCATTCTCGGAGAAATCCACACTCAAGTAGAAAAATTCCAATCCGGTTGTTTGTAATGCCATATCGATATTTTTATTGATGACAAATATACCAAAACTCGCTCAAATACGGATGGATTTGTGAAGAATTCTGTAAACAGTTAGGTTATCAGGCTGATACGTAGTTTTGTTCCATATTCATAAAATTGTGCTTGATTGCCGTTTTTTGAATAGTTATGAAAAAAAATAGCTACCTATCCGTTGCCTTTTTCTGTGATACAGGTTTGCATGAAAATCCTTGCTGCGATGGCCGTAAAGAACGGTGTTTCATCATTTTGTCTTAGCGAAGGTAGTCATTTTTTTCGGATTTAGAAAAAATACTGCCCCCGTAAATCAGTGATGTTACTTTTTTCAATATTCTGCTATATTTAATATGCCTTCCATTAACTCTGTCTTGAATAATTTTGTAAATTAAAGGAAATGCTTATGAAACAGACAGATGTAAAGGTTTCGTTCTACCTTAAAAAGAGCGAGGCGGATTCAGGAGGCTATTGTCCGGTAATGGCAAAACTGAATATCGGCAGATATTCCGAGGCAGCATTCAGTGTCAAGATGCGTGTGCCTAAATCCCTGTGGTCGGCAGGACGTGCAACAGGAAAAAGCGTTGCGGCAAGGGAAATAAACGGCAGGCTGGATGAAATCCGTGCGGCGGCCCTGAATATCTACACGGAACTGTCAGCTGTCCATGAGGCGGTGACAGCAGAGCAGGTGAAACATCTGCTTCTGGGTATGGCTTCGGAACAGGAGACGTTACTGAGCTATTTCAGACTATTCATGGAAAATTTAGAGAAACGTGTCGGGGTAAACCGGACCAGAAGCTGCTTAAATGGCTATCGTAATTCCTATAACCATCTGGTCCGTTTCCTGCAATCCCAATACAAGCTGTCGGACATCCCTTTTGCGGCATTGGACCGTTCCTTCATTGAAAAGTTCGACCTGCATTTACGCACGGAATGCCATCTGGCTCCCGGAACGATAGTCAACCTCACAGTCAGGCTGAAAACCATTGTCGGGGAAGCCATTGCAGACGGTATCATTACAGTCTATCCTTTTGTCGGTTATGAGCCGGTACATCCACAGCCGGAGCAGAAGTATCTTACGGCAGAGGAACTGGACAGGATCATGACAACCCCTCTTCACAGCCATACCCTTTATCATGTACGGGACCTGTTTCTGTTTTCGTGTTATACCGGTATCCCTTACAGCGACATGTGCCTGCTGACAAACGAGAACCTTTCCCTCGCGGAGGACGGTACCTGGTGGATCAGGAGTTCGCGTAAGAAAACCGGAATCGACTTTGAAATACCGCTTATGGAACTGCCGCTTCATATCATTGAGAAATACCGTGACATGGCTCCGGAAGGAAAACTGCTTCCGATGTATTCCAACAGTTCGCTGAATTACCACCTGAAACACATCGCCGAAATCTGCGGCATAGGGCGGAATCTGGTCTTTCATGCGGCACGTCACACCTATGCTACGGAAATCACCCTTTCACATGGGGTACCGCTTGAAACGGTCAGCAGGATGCTGGGACACAGCAGAATCGGGACAACCCAGCTATACGCGAAGGTGACAGACAACAAGATAGATACGGATATGAGAAATTTGGATAAAAAGATTGCGGAAAGATTTTCCGTGGTCATTTGATAACCTAATAAAGAATTGAATCAATGAAAAGAAATACAGACAATACTGAAATAAGGCGTCGCAGTACATTCGCAATACTGTTCTACATAAACCGCACCAAAGTCCGCAAGGACGGAACGTGCCAGTTGCTGTGCAAGATAAGCATAGACGCAAAATGGGAACAGATAGGAACGAAAGTTTCTGTCAATCCGGGCATATGGAATCCGGAAAAGGGACGGGCTGACGGACGCAGCGAGAATGCCATCACTGTCAACCGCGCCATAGACGATCTGACCAGGGAAATCAGGGAGCATTACAGACGGATAAAGAACAGCCTTGGATTCATCACGGCGGAGCAGGTAAAGAATGCCGTGCTGGGAATCGGTCAGAAGCCGCTTACCCTGCTGGCCCTTTTCAGGGAGCACAACGAGGAGTTCAGGAAGCGTGTCGGAGTGGACAGGATAAAGGAGAGCTATGATTCTTATCAGCGCTCGTACAAGCACCTTTTGGCTTTCGTCCGTGAGAAACGCGGCGTGGAGGATGTTCTGCTCCGGAATCTTGACCGTGTATTCTATGATGATTTTGAACTGTTCCTCAGAACGGACAGGTGTTTAAGTCCGAAGACAGTGCATGAACATCTTTACAGACTGAAGAAGATGACTATGCGGGCTGTCAGCCAGGGAACAATCCGCCGTGACCCGTACAGCCGGCTACATCCTGAGCTGCCCAAACGGAAAAGCCGTCATCTGAGGCTGGAAGACCTGAAGACACTGCTTACAACCCCTGTTGAGAAACCGCAGCTTCAGTTTGTCAGGGACATGTTCATTTTCTCCACCTTTACAGGACTTGCCTATGCGGATCTGAAAAGGCTTACTGTTAATGACATTACACAGTCTGAGGACGGTTCCTGGTGGATTCATATCCACCGCCAGAAAACAGGAACATTGTCTTCTGTCCGGCTGTTGGATATTCCGCTGAAAATAATTGAGAAGTATAGGGAGCAGCGTCAGGATGACAAGGTGTTCAATCTGTATAAACGTGAGTATTTCATCATGCTTACCCACAAGTTGGGTGAAGTCTACGGATTTGAACTCACATTTCATAAGGCGCGACATAATTTTGGAACCCATATAACCCTCTCGCTGGGCATTCCAATTGAAACGGTCGGTAAGATGATGGGACATATGCGGATTGAAACCACACAGCTCTATGCCAAGGTGACCGACAGGAAGGTGGACGAGGATATGAAACGTCTGAGAAACAACGGAGTTGAGAACGGTGTGAATCTCTATGAGGAGGAGATTGCAGTCAGGGGACGTGGAAGAAAGCTCTCCGTGACTGCAGGAAACAGAGGAACGACCCTGTAACGGGGCCGTTCCTCTGAACTCTCTGTCATACCCATCTCCGTTCTTCCCGGCATCTTTTATAGGCATCCTCAAGGATTTTCTGGATGTCGGATTCCTTGTACAGAGCCTTTCCCTGAACAAGATAATAAGGTATCACACTGATAGTCCTGTACTCCTGCAGGGTACGGCGGCTTACCTTCAGGATCTTTGACAATTCCTCGTCTGTAAGGAAATAGTCGCCGTTGAATGACGGTCTCGGCGCGGAGTCCATCGCCTCAATCATCTGTTCCATATTTTCAATACCCGTAAGAATGGCTTCAATCCTCGGGTCTTTTCTGTTTATAAGGTCGTAACTCATGGCTTTCTGTTTAAAGGGTGATAACTTGATTCCAAAAACCGTTGCACATCTTCCGGTCTGTAGAAGAACTTGTGCTTTATTCGTGTAAAAGGAATCAGTCCTTTTTCACGGTACACCTGAAGGGTGCGTTTCGAGATACGTAGAATATCGCAGACATCCTGGTTGTCCATCCATTTTTTCAGACCTGCATCCTTTGAGGGGCGGCACAGACGGCCGACTTTCTTTTCAATCGCACAGAATCGTACTGTCAGCTCGTCAAAGAGCCTTTTGTCCATACATATTATTTCCATTGTCTTTGATTTTTTTGATTAAACATCCGACCGGTCACGTAGTCTGGCAGGCAAGGTCTTTCCTTTCCGGTTCAGGAAATCCTGTACTTCCGATGCCTTGTAATAGGTACGCCCGTCAATCATGTAATAAGTCACCAGCTTTTTCTGGCGATAGCGGGCGAGGGTGCGTTTTGTGACTCCGAGGAGTTCACACATATCCTGGTTGTCAAGCAGCCTGTCTCCGTCAAGGGCGGACGTCTGCCGGTTCATACGGCTCAGCCTGTCCTCGATCTTGTCAAACCGCTCCATTATCTGGTGGAGCATTATCTGGAATGTCTCCCTGTCGATCTGCATCATAATGAATCCTGTTTTAGTGTAAATTCTCTTTCTTTTACACCGGGTTGCGCAACCGGTTTCATTATGTATAGTGCCAAAATGCAGACCAATACGGAACAGAAATAACGCAACAAACAGGTATTTCACTGTTTTACAGAGATATAAAACTATAAAATTCCATAATACTCCATTAAAGACCTGTCGCAGGATTGTCGCATTTGCGACAGGCTATTGCGATATCCTGCAATAAACCATGCGACATATCCCGTTGCTGAAACTCCTTGAAGAAAGGAGTTTCCAGACTCCGGCCGCAAGAAAGTCGGCTATACGTGTTCCTTTCCCGGAAACAACGGGAAGTACATAGACCACCATCTCGTCCGGAAGGTGGAAAGCGCACAGTTTCCGTACAGTTTCAATGTCCGTACGGTCTGATACTATGGTCTGGAATACCGAACCGGAAGGGGACGTATCCTTCAAACAAATAAAATCAATCATAGGATAATCGGAACCAATGGAAAGAGAGCAGCGATCCTGCCAGAAAATAAAACCGTTCCTGTCATTCCTGAGCCACCGGAGCAGGCTGCCTTCTTCGGGGAAATAACCGTCGATGGTCATAGCCATCACAATCTGAACTTTTGCCATACCTCTGTCTGTTTTTTTTAAGTAAAGCGTGAAACTCACGCATTTTCAGGTAGAGGCTCTGGTAAGCCCATTGTAGATAATGCATGAGCTCACGCTATTTTTTGGCATAGCATAAGCTGCACGCAAAAGTCTCTACAATTTGAATTTACCAGATTCCTACCTGAGACGTCTTGCGACCTATGTATATATCCGGCATCCGTTATACGTCTGCCGCCTTATCTTTATATCTTAAAAACAGACGGAGTATTTTCATACTGTCTGCCACAAATTTAGTCATTTTTACCGGAACAGACGGTGTGTTCCCGCAAAAAAATCATTTAAGTCCGTATTTGTTCATTTTCCGGTACAGTGTGGCGGGGTTGATTCCGAGCAGTTCCGCCGCCTTCTTTCTGTGTCCCCTTGTCGCCTGAAGTGCCCTGACAATCTCCTGCCTTTCGTCCGTACCCATGCAACAGGCTGTTTCACGGAACCTTTCAGCCCCGTCCTCCTTCATCCTGAGATTCAGGTATTCCATACCGACAAGCGTTTCTTCAGAAAGCAGGACCGCCCGTTTTACCCTGTTCTTCAGTTCGCGGATGTTCCCGGGCCAGTGATACACCAGCATGGCAGCTTCCGCCTCACGGGTGAAGCCGTCCGTCCTCTTTCCGAGCTCCGCCGAAAAACGCTTCCGGAAAAAGTCTGCCATCGGCAGGATATCCTCCGGACAGTCCTTCAGTGCCGGCTGTATGATTTCAAATTCGCTTATCCTATGATAGAGGTCCTCCCGGAACCGCCTTTCAGAAATGGCCTGTTCCATATCCTCGTTGGTTGCCGCAATGATCCTTACATCCGCCGTACGTTCCTTCTGTTCGCCGACGGGGATATACGTCTCTTCCTGCAGCACCCTCAGAAGCACGGACTGGATACCGTACGGCAGCGTCCCTATTTCATCAAGGAAAAGGGTTCCTCCACGTGCCATCTCGAAGTATCCCGGCTTTGCCTGGTCCGCCCCGGTAAAAGCCCCTTTCCCGTGTCCGAAGAACAGGGATGCGGCAAGCTCCCCGGGTATCGCCCCGCAATTTACGGCAACGAAAGGGGCGCTGTGGCGGTCACTGTATTGGTGGATAGTCCTGGCAATGGATTCCTTTCCAGTACCGTTTGGGCCAAGTATAAGAACGGACATATCGGAAGGGGCGACAAGTTTTGCGTGCCGTTCGGCCAGTACCGCCGCCGGACTTGTACGCCTGTAGAGGTTGTCCGCTCCCTTCCATACGGACACCCTCCGTTTGAGAAACGTTCCGGCAAGTTCAAGCAGTTGTTCCCGGTATATCGGTTTTACCAGATAGTCACAGGCCCCGAGTTTGATGGCACGCACCGCATCCGGGAAGGATGCGTATTCTGTCATCGTTATGAACGGGACATGTATATTCTCCCTGTTCATCCATTCAAGAAGCGCGATGCCGTTTCCTTTCGGCAGACGCACGTCTGAAAGAACGAGGTCAAACTCCCCGTCTGCCAGCATCCTGCGGGCGGAAGGCTCGTCCATCACGCTCGCAGTCTCATACCCGCATTTTGCAAGCCATTCACCGATTACCCGTGAAAGCAGGATATTGTCCTCCACAATCAGTATTCTCTGTTTCATAATCTCTCCTCCCTTGGTTTTTCAAGTTCCTCTTCCGCCATACGGATAAGCCAGTCGATGGCATCGACCACTCCGCAGGCTTGTGTCTTCAGATTTTCCGGACCGGTACTGTCCGTATGCAGGCATGTCCTGTAATCATCAAGCATGTTTGTTATACCAAGCATCTCCCACATGGGATACATGCGGTGTAACGTCTCTTTCTGCCCGTCCGTGTCGTTCTCCTCAATGCAAGCCAGCAGTGCATCCCTGTTGTTCCGTGATTCTTCTATAAGCATGGAGATAATCTTTTCCCTGTTATCGGTTCCGGATGTCAGATTCCCGAAGCAGACGGAAGATACCTGTCCGGTTCCGCTGTCATGCCACAGGCCGGAGAGAAATGCCAACAGTTCGGCAGACGAGAAAGGCTTGTATATACACCCGGCAAAACCCGCCTCCTCAAAGGCTGACTTTCTCTCGTCGCCTCTTGCGGTCATGGCAACTATCGGTATGCTCCTGGAGTTTCCTATCTGGGAATTGCGCAGCAGGTGAAGCAGATGGAAACCGTCAGTTCCATCCATCTGTATGTCCGTAAGCAGTATATCATGTGTCATACTCCTGAGCTCCCTGACCACTTCCTTTATATGCCTGCATTTCCGGCAGCGGATACCGTTGCGTTCAAGCATCTCTCCAATGATTTCAAGCTGGAGCGGGTCATCATCAACCAGCAGCACATTCTGCGGCAGCCTGCCTGCGACGGAAGGTTCTGTAACATTCTCCGTTACGGTTTCGTCCGTCATCGGTAACGGTATCCTTACCGTGAAGCAGCTTCCGTACCCTTTCCGGCTCGTCACGTCAATTTCTCCGCCAAGAAGGTTCACAAGCCCCTTGGCTATGGAAAGACCGAGACCGAACCCGTCCGAAGACACATTACTGGCAGCCTTCTCAAACGGATTGAATATCCTTTCCACCGTTTCACGGTCCATGCCGATTCCAGTATCCGTGACCTTCACGACAAATATGCAGGATTCATATTCACACGAAAAAACAACCGTACCTGATTCCGTAAACTTTATGGCATTGCTGAGCAGATTGTCGATAATCTGCTCGATGCGGTCGGCATCCCCCTTCACCACGATATCCGTACCCGCCCCATTCCTGTATTCAAATAGAAGTCCCTTGTCGTTGGCCATACCGGTATATTCCTCCGCTATTCGGTCCGACAATCCTGAAAGACGGAACGGAAGCTCGTTTGCGGTTTTCTTGGCCTCTTCAAGCCTCGATATGTCAAGCAGGCTGTTGGCCAGTCTCATGATATGCCTTGACGAGGAGAGGATATTTTCAAGATACACACTACGGCGTTTCCGGTCCCTTACTCCCATAGCCAGTTCCGCACTGCCGCTGATGGCGTTGAGTGGTCCGCGAATATCATGCGAGAGGGTAAGAATAATCCGCTTGCGCATCTCAAGCATCTCCCTGTTGCTCTTGTCGGAAAGTTCAAGCCGTTGCTGATATCTGTGCCGCAAACGGATTTCGTGCCGTATGGTCAGATAAAGGAGTACGGCAAATACCAGTCCCACGGACGAGATGCAGCATATCAGGAAAAAAGCCTGCTCCCTGAGTTCCGAAACCCTGCGGTGGCGTTCCTCCACACTACGCATCTCTTCACTCTCAAACTCGTTGATCAGCCTGAATATGTTCCTGTTAAGAATCCTGTTACGGGCTTCAAGCGAATCGGACAAAACCTCGAACAATCTTCTCTGCTCGACGAGAGCCGTACGGATGTCCTCTCCGAATTGCCTTACCGCATGAAGCTGCTGCACATCCGTACGCGTCCTGACTTCCGTACCGCCATTTCCGACATTCTCCTCCCTATCTTTCTTGCTCCTGCGCTTCAGCCATGAAAATAAGTTCTTTTTCTTTTCTATTCCGGCAGACGGCTCTGAACCCCTGTTCGTTATGATGGTCGTATGCGAGGAAGTTCTTCTCTCTAGTTCCGGAAGTTCTCTGGAAAGTAGGCTGTCAATCCGGCTTGCCGTTGTCGGGGCATCCATGAGAGACTTTATGTGACGTTTCTTGTCGGCAAGAAGCTGCATTACCGTATCAATGCGGAGAATCTGTGCGGAATCGGAATACCTGTCCCTGAGCCTTATCATCGCATCAAGCATCCGCTGCTCCTTTCTGTTGTACTCCTCCATGTCCGAGTGCTCCCACAGTATTGCACGTTCATTGTCAAGAAACAGCCCGATAAACCTCCGGAATGTCTCGTTAGCGAGTTTCCGCTGCTCCAGCATTTCGCTTTCCTGCTTTTCCGCCTCTTCAAAAACCCTCTTTTCATACCATACTGCCATGATTATTCCTAAAACAAGAATACCCAGTATGGCATATCCAGACAAAATCTTTAAATGAAGCGATTCCTTGTTCTTTATAATCATACCTAATATAACTTAATCCGGGCGTTAAGTTACACCAGTGCATCTATTTTGTAGTTCCAAATTCTGATAAAAATCAGTGCACGTTTTTATTGGTTCCAGAAATCCATCCTGCGCTTCTCCCATTTCTCATACCCTTTGGATTTCAGTTCGCCTGGACTCTTTCCGGTCTGCTGTTGGCAGAAGTCTGCAAAATTGCTTGCCGATGCGAAGTCGTTGCGCTCGGCCACCTCCTTCAGCGGCAGCTCCACCCTGTACTCCATGTCCTCCTCTATACGTTTCAGCCGCTCCCGGCGCAGCCATTCCGAGGGACCCATGCCGTAGTATTTTTTGAACTTGCGTCGCATCAGCGAATAGCCCATACCACACAATACTGCAAGTTCTTCCGCCACAAATGTGCGGTGACTGTAGTGGTTCACCGTCATGCGGAATACAGCCTTATCCAGTTCCGGCAGCCTGCTTTCGGCGTATGCCATATCCTTTTCTTCTATACGGAAAGGCTTGCCATACAGTTTGTTGCGTCTTTCCCTGAAGAAATAGTCACATACTCTGTTTGTCATCTCGTTGGTGCGTGCATGACCTTTCAGTGTATGCAACACATCGCACAGCACCAGCATTTCCCATGTTCGGTATTCCCGTTCCCATGTATCTGTCAGTTCATTGCACATATAGCAGATTACTTCATACTCATGAGAACAGCACAGCATAAGCATCCATGCCCTGAAATCCCTGTCCCTTGCCGACGGTGCTTCCTTATCCTTCCGCAGTGCCCTCATTGCCGTCAGCATCAGTTCCGTGTCACTCCCATAATCCGCCAGCCGTATTCTCATCTTCGGCAGCGAGTGCCGTTCCTTCACCGACATCCGTATGCTTTCCGCCAGTTCTTCCATCCGCTCCCTGCATACTTTTGCCCCACATGTTTCCGCAAGTACCGCTTTTGTAATTCTCAGCTTCATATTCCTCATTTTTAATGATTTATAATTATTCTCCGGCAAAAGTAGAGTGGAACATAGGATTTTTATTCCAAATCCTGATAAAAATCAATGCACGGTTTTATCATATTGCAGAAATGGCTTATATGTTTTATAGATGAAATACTATATTTTTTCGGTAGGATTATAGATTTGGACTGATAAAGTAATACCAGACTCCGGTAAAATAGAGCAAGTCACCTGCAATCAGTGCTGTAAGCCGCTGCTTGAATTTCAGGTCATACTTTTCCTCCTTCAGCCTTCTCAGTTCCCTGAACATATCGCTGAAATCAACGGGTGTCCAGCTTAGCAGGTGGACAGGCAGCAGAAAAATTATTTCTGGAATACGCCTCATTTCATAGGACATATAAAATGGAGCGAACAGGAACATCGGGATAAGTTCCCACCACCGGTAACTGACATTCCTGTTCTTTTCTCTTTCCTTGTCGAGACGTGCCTGTTCCACAAGGGCGGCGGCATCCAGCCTTCTCATGAAGGCTTCCTCTTTCTCTTCCATGATGTCGGCTATCACCTTGTCATCTACACCGCGCCGGTACAGTTCCTCTTTCGCCTGCCTGACCTTTTTTTCCGGATATTCTCCGGTAACATTGTTGGCTATCATCAGCAGCTCATTGGTATCGTATTCCTTGATTTTCACTGTTCTCTAATTTAACCTGTTCCACTTTCTTTTCCCCTAAGTTTCATTGTATTTCCTTATACCCGTCAGAGACCCTTCTTGGCTCGAAAACGGATAATAACCACTGTCCCGCATGGCTATTAATGCCTCTTCTGTTGCTTTCGGGCCATCGTTGAGAGAACCGGGTAAAAGGATATACCTGATTCTGTTGCATCCTTTCCTGTCTTCGAAGACAACGATGAACCGGGAACGTGTCAGGTATCTTACTCCTTTCTTGAACCGGACAGAACGAATCTTGTCCCGCTCTATTAATGCCGAACTTGAACTTTTTTGAAAGATACTTCTCAAGACATTGAACAATAACCATGCGCTTGTCAGCCCCAGCCACAGACACATGGGCAGATGGTCTCTGTCCATGTAGGCCAGCCACGCGAGCAACAATCCGGTTATGGTATAGAAAACCAGATGTTTCCACAGTCTTTGTTCCTCGTTCTTGAGATTGACCTCTTCCGGATTGCCGTTTCTGGCCATTATTATTCTATCCGGATACAGGTAGCAGTATCCGATCATAGTCTTGAAACGTATCACTTTCTCCATATTCATTTCACTTGTTATTCCTTTATATTGACAATCAGTTCTTCCTATCTTTCTGTATTGCATATTCAATCAGATTGACAGCGACCTTCAATCCGATATATATGCCGAGAATAAAAGGAATGAACATAACCAGAGGCGAATCGTCGGAATCAGTGAAGAAGCACAATATGGCGACTATAAACAGCGCTTTCTCATAATAATAATAAAACCAGAGAAAAGGAGTCAGAAAGAGTTCCCGCTGCATGGTGTACAATAAGGGGCGCTGCTCTTTTTTTCTGTTCATTTCACAATAAAGAATGATGGCCATCAATATGATGACCGCACTCACAAACCAAGTCCCGGCTATGATTTCGGGAAACAATAACTTCAATACGAGCAATATACAGATACCTGTAGTGGATGCTTCATTCAAATAATAAATCTTGGGCACCATGTTATTCATTCAATTTAATGGTTCAGTCTGTTTCTCTATAAATATAGCTTCTTTCTTTTGAAGCAGAAGTCATATACTTATATTAAAGTTGCATTTTATGATTATTTATACATATTTCACACTGTCGGTTTGCCTTCGCTCTCGCCATTTTAGTATTTTGGTATCAATTATAGGCATTTACCGTTTTTATTACGACTGAGACAGAATGTATGAATACAGGATTGATAGCTGAATTGAAGGTCAGTTATAAGACAAATAAATGAAATGATGTATGGATACGGGATTCATAAACAGAATTAAAGGATATGCCGCCTTGTTCATGGCGGTAATGGCAGCAATCCTGCTTGTTCCTGTGGACGGTTATTCCAGTGAGAGGGAATATCCCGATGTGATATTGGACACCAGGTTGGAAGCTGATGTTTTTTCAGGTGGATCTCTGCAGGCGGTTTTCGAAAAAGATGGATGGATGTTCTATATGTTGGATATACGGGATTTGACTGATAGAGAAATGGCTTGCGGACATATCCTTCCCTTGGCACCATCCTATTCGCAGTATTATGTAAGGTATTGGGACAACGGCAGACTTTCAATGATCGTAGAGTGTGTGGCAAATCTGCCGGTGGGAATCCAGACTTTTTTTGATGAAAACGGGAATATATCAGAGCAGGTGGATTACAGTAAAAAATTCGGTAAAATGTCCCCACAGGATATATTGTCCATACTGGAGAGAGAAAAGGTTATTTCCTTGTCAGATGGAAGGTCGCGCAAGGTCTCGACGTCAGAATTTGCATTCTTCTTCAGTTTGGAATATGATGATAAGACGGATATATGGCTTGCGGATATTAATCTCGACTTTGATAAGGAACCTGAAGCAAACCCTGTATCTCCTTTTTACAGAAAATACGCCCGTTACAGCATCGACGGGGAAACCGGCAGGATTTTGGATGTCACATATGAAACCAGGTATGAAGAATCTGAATATGACGAAGTGGGAGCAGATTGAAAATCTCACACAGGTCGGTAGTGTAATGTATGGATTGTCATATCATATCCCCGGCAGCGATATGCCCCAGCACAATCAGAATGACAAGCGGCAATATCAGGAACAGTACAGCCCAGATACTGCTGCACTTTTCATATGACTTGTCCTGACGTATTTTCAGATACCTCCTTTTATGATGGTAATACGCATGTAAGGCAATCCATAGGATGGCACACCAGATGCCGAATCCCCACACGATGGTATCGGCTAAACCTTTGTACGGATGAATGGGAATATTTTCCGCAGTCATAAGGCAAGCCAATGCGATGTCTGCGCAGTAAATGGTCAAGATAATGCTTAATATCAACGGCGTGTGCCATGAATACATCCTTGTGTCCATCATCCATGTCAGACGTTCGGTTTTATAAAATAAATATCCTAATATTCTGTGTATATCCATAATCGCTCGTTTATCTTGAGTCGTAAAATCTTCCGTGCCGCATCATCCGACCGCCAGTTTACTGTCCGTATGTTTTTTTCTTACTGATTACCTTTCCCGTGGCATCGTTTATGATGAGCATCCATCTGCTTCCTTTCCTGTCCAAAAAGGAATAGCGCCACCGCTTAGGCTCGACGGGGGACTGGTGAGGGACGACACTGCTTTCAGGGTTCTTCCGGCTCCTGCACCGCCGGGTATATCGGTCGCCGATGTACAATACCTGACGGGGGCACAGGCGGAAGCCTGCGAGGTGGAGGTCGTCTGTCATCCCGGTTATGTTCCCGTTCTTGTCATAGTAGTAAGTCCTGAGCTTTGTCGAAAAAACGGGATAGATCATGTACTCCTCGGCTCTGGACTCTACCGGTAAGTCGGGACAGCCCAAGTACCGGAACTGGATATATTTTAATGGAGTTCCTTCTTCCGTCCAATCGTAAACATTAACTTTGGCGAGCCGCTTTTTCCAGTAGAATACATAACGGCAGATCAAATTCACGTCATCCCGTATGACGTCCGTTACCTCCTCCGTATCGCGGAGATAACCGCGTGGGCCGCGTGCCGTCCATATCGGGTTCTCTACGTCCATATTCAGTTCCTCCGCTGTTACCGCCGTGTCGTATTCGATGTGGCACGACACCTTTTCCACTCCCCGTGTGGCAGAACAGCCGTACAGGGAGAATACCGCCACTATCCCTGTCAGTAGGAGAGGCAACACCGGGCATTTTCTGTTCGCTTTCATATTCTTTGTCTATTTGTTATGTTATCGTTTTACTCCGAATGCCGTACAGCATACTCTATCAGATACACCGCCGCTTTCAGTCCCGGGTAGATGCCGATAAGAATGGTTTGGTGAGGAACAGCGTTCTGCTGTTATCTCGACCTTGTTACAGACGATTTTATTAACTTACTTCCATTTCCAATATCGTATATACCTGACATTTGGCATTGCGAATAAGTATGTATATCCATATTGCATAATCTTCGAAACAGATGTCTAAGATAATTTTTTTATCAATTCTTGATATTTTTCTATATTGCTGATATGTAATGTGTATTTAGATATTACTTTTTTAAAATAAGCTACAATAACTGGTTTATATTTTGATGGTAAGTTGTCTATATTTTTATTAATGATATAGTAAAATGTAGATATTGATTTTTCTCTTGGTGCAATAGTTGGGATAGACATTATATATTCCCATTTATCTTTATAAAATTCAAATTGAGGCAGTTCGGTAATGAAAATAGAAATATAAAAATTAACCTTCTTATTTTTTGTATGAGTTAAAAGAAATTCAAAGGCCTTATCCGATATTTTCATTCCATATCTATCATGCATATTATGTATTGATGAGATGATTTCAATAAGGATGTGGGTGTTATCTTTATACTTGTTTCCTATTTCTAATAGAGAATCTAATAGTTTCTCCTCTGATAAAATCTTTTTTCTAAACACAGAAGTTTCATCTCTACATATATTCCCGAATTTTTTCAACATTCTTTGCATGTCATCTTCATTAATAATGCTCCAATCGTTCATTATAGGAATTATTGTTTCATTTATTTCTCGATTAACTTTTTCTATATGTTTTTCTTTCATATTTGAAAATATTTAATGGTTAGAAAAAAGCCTCGTCAGATGCTATCTTTCGTCGTTAGATACTGATTTTATAGTTTCAATAATATTGCCTGATACTATATTTTGAATGCCTCTGAATATATCACTGCCGTAATAATAAATATGATTGTCATAATCAACCCACACTCGCTCTTGTTCATCTAACCATACGGTTAAATAACCGGGATGAATGTCTGCCAAATAAATAACCTTATTGACCTTTAACTTCAAGGCTTGTTTCTGCATAGCTTCCGGACCGTATTTCTTTATTTTCTTGAAATCGAAATAAAGAATATCAGACTTGTTCAACTTTAATTTCATGTTATAAAACAGAGCAATTTTACTTATAATCCTTTCATTCAAAGGATAATCAAACTTTGAATAGGATTGTCTTAGCTTGTCTATATAACAATCCTTCATCATTTGAAAATTAAACTCATCCCAATGATTATGAACAAGTATTTCCTTTATTGCAGTTGGTATATTCATTTCTAATTGTATCTAATGGAACGCAGATAGCAGCTTGATAAAGTTGCTTATCTGCGTGTTATCTGCATTTACATTTCTTCGAAAATTGAATCTAAAAGACTATTCAATTCATCATCTGTAAGATTGAAATTTTCTTGTTCAATTTTCATACTCTCGTATATTTCAGCCATTGCCTCGCTTTCGGTAGAGAAAAACTGGTCGGCTGATTTTATACCGTATTCGTCAACAAGCATTTTCCTAAATACTTGTTTAGCTGTTTCGATTTTCTTTTCTTTTTCCATATTTCTTTTCTTTGTTTATAGCGGGTAATGGTTTGGTGAGGAACAGCTTTTAGCTGTTATCTCGACCTTGTTATCAATGAATTGTAAATTTAGATATTTCGTCGTTTCTCATATTCTTCTTGACTGACTTCTTCTCCCCACAAATAATAATGTTTTTTATCTTTTGCGAAAATATCCCAGCCATCTTTTCTTGTTTCTACAAAAAAGGTAGTAGGATCAGCACCTTTGATTTCTCGATTTAGATAAAAACATCTATTAGCATCCTTTGAATGTAAAGCTGAAACTTTTATCCAACTATTGGGAGATGCCTTATTTAATTTCTTCTTTCCATAAAATACGGATTGGCTATCCATTCCATATAAGCCGTCATTCAAGGAACAGAAAGTTTTGGGATCTGCCGCCTTTATAATTGTTGGCTTACCAGAACAGTCATAATAAAACACAAAATTACAATCCTTACCATATCCATAAGGATAGATAAAGCCGTTATTAAAGTACATTCCGCTATCACATATTTGAAATGAATTGGCATCTGCTTCTTTTATTATTCCACATAATGTCCAAACGTGATTTCTATCTTTTGCATAAGTCCAGTTTAAGCTATGAAATGAAGCAGCATCGGCACTTCTTAAAGGCTTAGCTCCTGCATAGCATTTGTTTTTATCTTTAGCAAAAGTCATTGTAAGACAGATTACAAAACTATCGATGTCTGCCTTCTTCACTTCTTCATCTCCCCAATAGACTCTTTTGCCATCATTTCTATATGAATGGTGATAGTCACATACCTCTGATATATCAATCTTTATATTAGGATGTTCTACCAATAAAGAATGAATATAAGACTTTAATTCTTCTGTTGAACGAAATTCTAAATTGCTCATTTTATTGATAATGGCTTGACAAGGAGCTGCGTTCAGCTGCTATCTTGGCTCGTTAGTAGCTTAGTTTACCTTTATCCTCATTGCGATATAAAAGGCTCATTAGCTTATTATAATTTCTCCCGTATAACAATATTTCATCATCATACACTCCATATATATTCTCATTTTCATCTGAGACTAATACCATGTGGCCTGTATATATTTCGGCAAATGGAACAATGGAAGTAACCGATAGCTTTTTCGTTAATACAGGATGCAGATATTTATATGGATAATCCTTTAACACTTTCTCCACTTGGAAATCAACATCTGATTGTGGGAAGGTAATTTTGTATCCATAAAAATAGCATAGGAAGTCTATTAGTTTATCTGTTGGGTAATAATTTGCCTGGAAATATAAATCTAATAGATAATCTGCATCCATTATCAGCTGCCCTTTCCATTGATACCGAATATGCAAATATTGTTTTACTTCTTCTTCCATATTTTGACTTTTATAATCGCACTATTGCTACTAATGGTTCAGCAGGGAACGGCTTGCCGTTACATCGGGTAGGTCGGGGGCATTGCTGCCCCTTTCCCCCCTAAGAACCGTACATGATAGTTTCCCATCATACGGCTCAAGCGGCTCAAAGCTTATTTCACTAAGCCGGCTCATAGGAACCTCCATTCGTTTACGTTGGTAAATTTACAACAATCCTCATGAACAAGGTACTTTATCCGTTTATTATTCACTACCCGATAGGTCATTAACCACGGGGTATTGGTCGTAATCGGCTCGCCACAGGCTCTGCACCTTCTCATCTGTTTCTCCCACATATTGCGTATATATCTGCCACCATTGAAGTGGTCTAAGATATTCCGTGTATGCCTTTTGTCAAAGTAAGCCTGATATTCCATATCATAGGGGTTAGCATCGCCTTTGATTAGTATATGGTCTGTTTTGGGGACATCCGTCAATCTTTTCAAGTAGAAGAATTGTTTTTGCCCTTCTTTCTTAATCCATGTACCAAATCGCCAGTGCTCTTTTCCCATTGTGTGGTAATACCTTTTTGACACCCAAGTTTTGCTTTTCTTGTTGTGTCTGCGGTCTGCCCATCTGCGTATGATGTTGTATATCAGATAGTCAGTTCTTACTTTAACCTTGCCGTTTGAACACGTTTTATAATAATTGCTCCATCCTTGTATTATAGGGTTCAGAGTTCTAATCAAGGTAATCTGTGAAGCGGAACAATATTTACGTGTTATCGTTTTCACTTTTTCCAGCAGGTTTTTGACCGCCTTGTCTGCTGGTTTGACTATCAGTTTACCATTGTATTTCTTGAAGTTATAGCCCAAGAAATCGAATCCCTCACTTATATGGGTAATCTTCGTTTTCTCATCCGAGAGCGTCAGTCCCCTTTCTGCAAGAAATTCTTTTATGGCGGGCTTGACTTCCTTTTCCAAAATCTCCTTATCTTTGCCTGTAACGATGAAGTCGTCAGCATATTTGACAATGTTTATTTTGGGATTGTAGTAGTTTTTGCCCATTCTGACCTTGAACCGTTCGGATAGCATTGTCTGCATACCGCTCAGCACCATGTTGGCGAGAGTAGGTGAAATGATACCGCCTTGTGGAGTACCCTCATAGGTGGGATATAGTTTGTTGTGGAATACATAACCACTTTTGAGCCATTTCCGTAGTATCATCTTATCCATAGGGATATGTTTCAACATCCATTCATGACTGATGTGGTCGAAGCATCCTTTTATATCACCCTCCAATACCCATTGCGGAGCAATTTTGCGGGATAGTACCGTGAAGCACATTTCCTTTGCATCCCTTGTGCTCCGTTCTTTTCGGAAGCCATATGAATGTGTATCCGCCGTAGCTTCCGCCACAGGGTCAAGTGCTAAATGGTACAACGCTTGCATCGCCCTGTCTTTGAGTGTGGGTATTCCAAGCGGGCGTAACTTACCGTTACTTTTCTCTATGTTCACCCTCCGCAGGGGTTGTGGACGGTAGCCCCTTCTTTTCAAGTCGGCTATCGCATCCATTTTCTTACGAGGCGTGTCCCATTTTACATGGTCAACGCCTGTCGTATTCTTGCCTGCGTTGGACGTTACACGTTTTACCGCTAATGCTTTCCCGTAAAACGAATGTGTCAGCATCCACTGCAAGGCTTTTACCTTGTTGTGTCTGCCTTCCTTTTGAGCCTTTACAATACGAGCTTGCAGCTTTCGGACTTCATGTTCGCACTTGTTCCATTGTATCTGTTCCCAAGCCGTCCATAAGTCAGCAGGCGCACACGATTTTGTTTCGTTCATTTGCTTTCCTCCTTTTGAAAGTTCTAAAAGTTTCTTGTAAAGATTATAACCACCATGCAGAAGTCTGCCCACTTTCGTGTGAAGTGATGTTTCAACTTCTATCCATCCCATTATAGGACGGCATTCGCTTTCTCCGCAATCTTCTACCTGCACCCCATTCGGCTTTCCTTGCGGTCAGCTTACTTGTGGTTCTACAAGAGAGATACAGGTTTACTATGTTCCGTATAGATGACTGACGAACGGGTTAGGTTCTGTCTATTACGCCGATAGTCAAACATCCGTGTGCTTCTAAGCAGGACAGAAGCAACCTGACTATTTCACCATTTTGGTCAGAGCCTTACAACATCCTTAGCTCCTTCTAACTGACGACGCTTCTGACGACAGTTCGATTAATCTAACCATACCGTTCCAGCCTTGCCCCCAGACTGCCGATGTTAGCAGCCATTGGCATCCCCTCGCGGTTCAGCCTGCACCTTTGGGTTGGGGTACGTTGTCCGACAGCACAATACAGGGGGAATCCGCACCTGCCGTAGGCTACCGTTGACGGAACAACGGGTTCAATCGTCTGTTATCAGCCCGTGAAAACGGACGTTGAACATTCATCTATACGACCTCATATCGCACCCTGCGTCGTTAGTGATATTTTTACCATAACTCTTCTGCGGAGAAATCACCTAAGAAGAAATATAGCATCATGGCTATGTAGTACAACAGATACAGACCTATCGAAAAGCATATAATCAACATTATCATTTTCTTTCCTTTGCCGTATTTCCTTTTTCTCAATAGAACGATCAGCGACAGAAAAATCGCTATGAGTATTATAGTTAATGCACATGCAATCATATATCTATTATATTTTGAATTTGTAAATAATGCTGTTATCACTAATTGTATTGCCACCGGAATATCATTTACCTAAGAATTATCAATTTCATTTGGCCTACAATATTTATGAAATTATAATCTATTCATGTATCATCCAATGTGACAACGGAAGAAACCGCCCATTATATGGGGCGTTTGGAAACGGAATCCCACAAAGGCGGTTTCTCTCTATTCAGTTACAGAAAATACTTACCAGGCATATTTCTTCCACGGACTGTTCTCGTGTGTCAAAAGCTCGTCTGCAGTATCTTTCATCACAGAATTGTACGCATTCTTGCCTCCCCAAAGTGAACGGCCTATGACATAACTCATGGCCATGTCTTTCCAGGATGAGAAAGTCGAATGAGCCATGTTGTAAGCGGAATCAATATATTTCCAGGCATCCGCCTCTGTTATGTAACCCATTTCACAACATGCACGGGCAAGAAAGCAGATACGTCCTGCATCCCAGCCTGCCACACCATAACGTTGCAAATCTTCTTTTCCTGCAATGACTTTACATCTGATCAGTTCGTCAAATGTTTCCTGAAGATTCTGGAATTGCGCTACAATCTTGTCATAGTCTTCCTGTGAACTCATGTTCTGCTGGAAGACTTCATCCTGGGCTTCCGGCTTGTCAAGCAGAAATGCCTTGTACACAAAAGGAAAGTAATACCGGTACCCTTTTTCGCACAGGTAGTCCAGTTCCTTCCTGGCAGAATCCGTACTTTCGATACCCCACCATTCCCCGAGTATCTTGGGCAATAAGTCTGCAATGCCTGTTTCGATAGAGTTTTGATAGGCTCCTTGTTGTGAAGCGTACATGGCACCTACGGCCAGTTTCTTGCATTGTTCGTCACTTAGTCTTGACTTGGGATTCAGGCATACCCCCTTGAAAGACCGTTGGATTTTTCTAATTGTGGAAACTGCGCCTTTCCCTTTCTTATATAGCCAGAAACCTCCGACTACAGCGGCAATTGCAATGGAAAACCAAAAATCGTTGCTCATCCCTTCACGCTTTATTAATGATTAATACTTTTATTTTGACCAATGTTGCTGCTTCCAAGGTGATTCCTCATTCTCCAAGAGCAGGCTTACGATATCATATGCTGTTTCACTATCATCCGGATCTCCATGCCATACACCTCTACCCATAATGAAACTCCTGCCATATTCTTCCCATGAAGAGAAATGTTCAACTGCGGTATCTGCCGCAATCTGCATAATCTGCCACATTTCTTCTTCATTAACGTAACCGCAAAGATAAGCCCAACGTCCCAGATTTACCAGTCGTACCAAGTCCCAGGCTATGACACTCTCCGGCATCCTGTCTTCCGGGCACCATTCATTTTCAAGCATACTCTCCATTATCAGGCAGACATCTCCCATCTTGCTGTCTTCATCACACCTTTCTTCTTGTGAAATGTTTTCAGGCCCACGTGTGCGGATTTCGGCAAGTGCATCATCTGCTTCGGCATGATGTCCTTCTTCAAGCAACCATTTGACAATACCCAACGTACTGTCCCTGTCAGTAACATCCCACCAGTCTTCAAGAGTATATTTGATGGTTTCAACATCTTCGTCACTCTCTATCGCGTCCACTTGTTCATCATTGTAAACCAACATAGGGGCACCAAAGGCCAACAGACGGAGTTGTTCGGGCGTCAGTTTGCAGTCCCCGGTTCTGTTGATAGTCCACTCGTCATCCCCGAAAGCTTCCATCATCTGGGCCATGGCATCTGATGAAGATAACTTCTTGCCAAGGGTACCGTCCATTGTTTCCCGCATCATCTGCTGTGCGTATGCCAGATTCTGCATACCAGCCTGTGCTACAGTTGCAGGATCCACACCGGCGGCTCTGAGCATAGCCTCCTGTTGTGCCTGAATTTCTGCCATATTTGGAATGTCGGCGCCAATTTCAGCCATTATATGTTCCTGCATCTCCCCGGGCATTTGAAAGCCTGGAATGTTTCCGAACATGGATTGAGCCTGTTCCATCGCTGCCTTTACTGCGGCTTCCTGAGCCGCCTTTACCATTTCCTCAGGACTTTGAGGATTTGCTTTTTCTTTTGCCATATCGTTCTATTGTTAATTATATGATTTATTACCCTTCAGCTCCCGCTGTTAAAAGTATTTCCGTTATTTCGTTAAAACCTCTTTCGCTTGCATAATACAACGCCGTGTGCTGAAGATTGTCCGCGAGATTCACGTTCGCTCCATGGCTCACAAGAAGGGTTACAAACTCATTGTTACCCTCTCTTGCTGCAAGGATAAGCGACGTTTCCCCGTTCTCGTTCTGCAAGTCCGTCTTTGCATTCGCTGTCAACAGCTCGTTCCCTATAAACTTGTTGCCCGACCATGCCGCAAAATGTAACGGACCGTTCCCGTTGAGCATCACTTTATTGGTATCGGCACCGGCTTCAATCAGCATCTTTACAACAGTCAGATTGCCTTTCAGGCAGGCTATAATCAAAGGCGTTTCACCACCGTCATTGAATGAGTCGGTTAAACCTGGCGAGGTGGCAAGAAGTGTCCGGACTATTTCGGCTTGGCCATTGAAAACGGCCTGATGAAGCGGTGTATTGCCTTGTGCATCAGTTGTACCTTCTACAGAAAGACGTACCACTACTTCTCGTAACCCGTGTGCGGTTGCGTAGTCAATTGCCTTGTGACCGGTATTGTCTGCTATTTCCGGATCAGCTCCCTGTTCTATCAGAAACAACGCCGCATCAGTACGTCTGTTGTCAAGAAGACGGATTAACGGTGTCTGCCCTTCACTGTCCGTGGCATCAAGTTCAGCTCCATATTCCACCAGTCTCCCGATGATTTCCTTGTTCCCGCTTCTGGAAGCTGCATGTAACGGTGTCTCCGACAAATTATTGGCGATGGAAACATCCGCATCATTGTCAAGAAGGAGATTGACAATATCCCGATAACCTTTCAGGCAGGCATAATGCAAAGGGGTATTTCCTTCCGTATCCCTCTTGTTCACATCGATACCGCCTTTCTTCAAAAATATCTGTACAATGCCTTTCTGCCCATTGCGGCAGGCATTTAAGAAAGTCAAATTATTGTCCATACATTCTCAACTATATTTCAGTAAAAATTTCACAAGAGTTTCGTCATCCTTTTCCATGGCAATATCCAATGCCGACAGACCTTCATTGTTTACCGCACTCACATCCGGAGAGCCGAAGTCCATCACAAGGGCCGCCGCTTCCTTGGATCCTCTGGTCGAACTGCCAGCTATATAGTGCAGAAGAGTATTACCCCAGTTGTCTTTGGCATTTATATCAGCTCCAGCTTCAAGAAGCAGTTCAAGGGTTTCGGCATCTTCATCCGTACAACTGCGGCCTCCATATGGGTAAGACCTTGGAAAGCCCGCAAAACGGGGTATGTTACCATCCCAAAAACGTCCCCCGTAGAGGTTCATAACCGGGGTCTGACCCTGCATGTTCACGGCATTGACATCAGCCCCGCTCTCCACAAGATAACGGACTGCACAAACACCGACTTCATATCCGGCTCCCTGACAGGCTACGGACAAAGAAGTATTACCGTACTTGTCAGCTGGACTGTCCGGAGTCCACCCGCATTCCATCAGACATTGCAGAAAATGCAGACAGTCTTCCTTGCAAAAACTTTTGTGCCTTTTATTGCTCATCCACACGGCAAAGGCTGTCCGCTCTTCCGAATCCCTGAAATCAGGATCTGCTCCGCCTCTGAGCAGCATCTCTGCAGCGGAAAAATTCTCCCAAGTCAGGGCACATCCTAACGGGGACTTGCCATGGAAGTCATACATTTTTTCGTCCTCGCATATTGTCTGTGTATCCGTTCCGGAACGCAGAAGGGCATCCAGCGCTGTCTCATCGTGATACCACAATGCCTGGAAGACATCCAGTCCACCGGCAAGGGCTGCAAGTTCGTCCGTTTCCGGATCCTGCCCCGACAGCAACGCTCCGATACGTCGGGCACCTCCCTCAGCAGCAACCTCGAAAGGAGTCTTGCCACTATTGTTCTTTTCTTCCGGATCTATCTCTCCGCTTTCCAGAACAAGTTTCGCCGTGTGGCAGCATTGTATCTCCAGGGACTTGAGGTTTTCCAGTTCTTCATATGTTTCCTGCTTGGACTGTTCGGAATACCAACGTTCTGAAAAATCGGCTATCCTTCTTTGTCTGCTTTTTATATCGGATGCTATGTATCCTGCAGACCGGGAGAGCAGGTGCAGCACATTGTCTCCGTTGCTGTCAGTGGAGTCTGTCCTGGCTCCCGACTTCAGAAGGATATCAGCCATCAGGAAATGACGGTTGCGCACCGCTTCGAGCAAGGCGGTTGTATCCTTGCCCGACCGTGGAACTCTTGCTCCTTTGGAAAGGAGCAGTCCGGTAATGTCTGCTAATATCGCTTCATCAGGACAAGAATTACGACGTGCCATGACACATAAGGGCGTATCACCTTGATCGTTTTTCACGTTAACGTCTGCACCCCTTTCCAGAAGAATGCCAACGGCTCTTATATCTGAAAAATAGCAGGCTGTATGCAGGGCAGTATTATTATCATGAATTTCGTCCCTGCTTTCAAGCGGAACATCCTGATATGCCTCAAGTATAACAGTTTCCTCTGCACCGGATGTATGGTAATAGTATATTTCTTTACATGTCATTGTTTCTGGTTTTTGAAATTAGACTCTCTATATGTCTGAATTTACCGCCAAGACGACCGGATATGGACTTGACTTCCTCATATAATTGCAACTTGAAGGCTGTTTCTGCTTTCAGACGCAGAAGTATCGTGTATGCAAGTGAAGGTGGGGTACCTTGAGGCATCGGATAGAAAGGTCCGTCTTCCTCATGGAAGTAACGGAGAAAAGCTTCCGGAAACCGCTCCGGACCTGATAATGGGCTGCTGGATACAAAATGTTCAGCTTCACAAAGCAGCTTATGACACTCATCATACCATCCCACCATGAAACAACACAATGCTTTGTTGTATAATAGACAGAAATCCTTGTGTGTAATTCTGGCAAAGCAGGCATAGGCGGCCGGGAAAGCCTTGCTGCATAAAAACGAAACACCCGCAGCAAATAGCTTTTCCTCTTCTGCCATGGGGATATTGTTGGGGGTACCGGCAAATTGAACCATAATTGCAAAATGTTCTTATTGTTCTATTACAATTTCACCATTCTTGCTTGTCTCGAATGAAATGGAATAGTAATTTGTCCACACGCGATGTCCCTTGACTTCCGATTGCTCGCCTTTCTTTACAAAATTCAAATCAAAATTATGCTGAAGCTGACGGTAGTCGTTTTTGTACTCATCGCTCCACTTCTCCCACTTGTCTTCATGCTTTTTGGGTACGGGAGAAATATAAAGTACATACTTCCCGACAGACTGGAACTCATACTGGGCGCCATCTTCCTGTGCTGCAACCAATTCTCCAGCCTTTTCTACATTGCCGCGTATGTCCTCAGCCTTCAGCCCGTCAATATCAATGGCGGTCGAATATTTATATGAGTCATATACAGCACTGCCTTTTTCCGGTTTCTCTGCAACAAATTCACCGTCTCTGTAATTGATGGTCAGTTCATATTCATAATCATCATTGCCAAGATAGTCCACTTCAATTTGCGTCAGGACGTTTTCCAGCTTGCGGTTTCCTTCATCCTCAGTCCATTCTATGCGATATACCTTGTTCGTTTCGGTATCTACATTGGCCTTTACAAGTTCCTTGACCTTAGTGATACTTTCGTCAGAAGTCATCGCGTAATCCTTGCCTCCTAACGAACATGATACCGCCGTCAGAGATACAGCAATTGCGACAAATAGATTTTTTCGTGATTTTGCATTCATAATTTCAAATTGTTTCTGGGTTATTAATAAAGGGGTTATTGGTTCAACAAGGAACGGAATTCATCGAACTCGTCTTGAGAAGCAAAATATTTGGTTTCAAACACGATGTATCTGTCAGGAAGATCGACATTGCACTGATTTTCTTCGCTATCATCTTCAATCGTCCGGATATCGGAAATCAGAAAAGAATCATATACGATTTGTCCCTTTTTGACTTTGGGATAGGTTACCCGTCCTTTGTCAATTGTTATCGAGCCTCCCTGGGCCGCCAGCACCCGGGCTTTGCGTATGCTGTAGAGTGTCATTATAAGCAGTAAAGCTCCGCCGACAATCAGAATGGTGGACAAGGTGCCGGATGGAAGAATAAGCAAAGGCACAACAATCATTCCTATGCCAAAGGCAAGACTCGACAGCTGGTTGGTCAATGAGCTTTTGGGGGTGTAAACAAACGTCCTGTGAACACTCTTGAATTTTTCTTTTGTCTTTTCTGTTTCCATTGTTGTATATATTTAATTGTTTATATTTCTTTGAAATAAAAAACTCCGGCGATACACGGTCATGACATGACGGTTTGTTACGTATCTCCGGAGGTATCTGACAATCCTGCTTTTACAGATATGACGGAAGGAGGTATGTATATTCTGTAGCACCTTTTGTTGACTACTGGAAAATATGTTTGAAAAAATATTCGTAACATTTTGATAATTAGCTGATAATCCATATCGTAACGCGCGATGCGATGAGAGAGAGAGAGAGAGAGAGAGAGAGAGAGAGTAACGAAATTCCCCACATATCCAAATTATTGAGCACTTTTATCACATCTGACTCTTCTGAAAATAAAATGTTTTCCTGGACGACAGTAAAAATGAAAGGAATAATAATTAGGCACATGAAAAAGAACTCCGCCCAAAAAGACGAAGCGTCGCTACTGCAAGTTCCATTTATCAGATATGAGCGACATTCATTTGTACCATTGCATTTCATATATGATTAACAAATATTCTGATTACAAATATATGTATTTAGCTATATCTCACAATGTTTTTAACACCTTTTTGCATGAATAAACTGCCAATCCAAATGCCAATGTCAGGAAACTTTTTCAGCAAAAAAACATCAGCCTGTAAGTTCAACTGTCAATATTCCATAATGATAATGGTTCTTCCTTTTTCATTTTCCCTGTTATTCTTCAAACTCGCCCTCTATCATTCCATTGAGATATTTTCCGGGGTCCGCGATAAAATCATCCCACTTGGCTAACGGATGGAACTCCTCGTGCTCAACGTCCAGATACCATAGCTTTTTATCTTTGGAACTCCACAACAGCATATAGCCACTGTAGTTATCCATCTTAACCATGATAGAGAGCAGTTTTTTCCGCTTCCAGGTCATCTCTTGCACATCCATGAAGGAGTAAAGTTCTGCCCATTTCACCAGTTCCCGCTCCGGAAATTCCAGACGAAGCGGTCCGGTCTTCAGGTATTCAACAAGATTGGAAGGCAGCTTATAAGGTTTCAGCTGACGTACCTTTTCCTGTTCGTTGTGCCAGTCCTCCGGTTCCAGAGCTTTCAAATAGGCGGCCATTTCCAGGTTTTTGTTTTGCACTGCCACTGTATATGGCCGGTCGCCATATTTATCCGGGATGGTGATGTCTGCACCATGCTCCACAAGCCAGCGCACCATGGAAAAATCATTGTGCCGTGCAGCCTCGGTAACAGGAGTGGAAGCATAAGGAAATACCATGTCCGGCTTGTGGTAGTTGATGTCCGTACCTTTTTGAACCAGATACTCCGCCAGCAGCTGATTCCCGTGGCTTGCCATACTGCGCAGGGCTTCACCGCCGTATTGTTTCAAATCCATGTTTAGTCTGTCCAAAATGGGAAGCACGTCAGGATCATGACGATCCGCCAGGTGCAGAAACAGACGGCATATATCCCTTTGCTCTGCAGGGATTCTGGCACCGGCATCTGTCAAAAAGGAAAACAGGTTCAGGTCTTGACTGCGCAGGGAACCGTAAAGCAGTTCTTCCGGCTTATAGGTCAAGTCCGCTCCGGATTCGATCAGCAGCTGCACCATGTCCATCCGTTTTTCCAACACAGCCAATTCCAGTGGGGAGGCTTCTTCATCCCGTGGCCAATCGTCAAAATTTACCTGATAATGTTGTAGCTCGTTGGGAGAGTATCCTGCATGAAGCAGTGATTTCAGTTTGTCGATGTCGCCGTTGCGGATGGCCTCCATCATAGGAGGCACATTTGAATAGACTATGTTACTCATATGAATTATCTGTTTTTATTATTGAAAGATTTCCTCATACCGCTCTCTCAGTTCCTTCGGAGCCGCCTTGATGGCCTTGCTGCCTCCGTTTTCGGAGGACGGGCCCCAGATAGCCCAGAGCAGGCACTGCCAGGCGATGGCCCGTAACTTCGGATCTTCGTTTTCTTCCGGCAGGAGATAAGCGGAGAAGTGGCTCTTTACTGCCAGCAGCGCATCCAGGCTTTCCGCATTGGCAATCAGGCTGCGGAATTCCTTGGCAGGCTTCAGCCACTGCATAGATAATGCGCCCCGGACCAACACACCCAGTGTCCATGTCTGAAAACCGAACTTCCGGATAAAGACATGAAGGAATTTCTCTTGCAGCGAGGAATGCTCGTCGTCGCAGAGGTCAAGATACTCCGTCACCAGCGGTGCCCATCGTTCTCCCTCCAGTCCCAGAGCAAACACGGCGAAAGTGCCGGGCATCGCGCAGAATTCTTCCGCGAGATTCTGGTAGAACTCATATTCCCGCATCGCCAGACGGGCATACCGTTCCATGGCCGGGTGCAGATCAGGGTACTGCACGGCACAGGCAAAAAGCTGGTTGACTCCCTTCTTGGGCAGACCGGGAATCGGCAAATAGATTTTGTCCTTTCCACGGAAATCCACTGAATAGCTGCGGGGAAATGTCTCCTGTTCCAGTACCGCACACAGATAGTCCAGAATCTCCGCGTAGCACTCTTTTGTAGAGTCTTTGGCGGTAATGCGGATGGTAGCAAAAGCATCGTTGGCTGTTGCAGTAAAATGCCCCGTCTTGCGCTGCCGGATGTCCTTTGGCAATTTGCCGCTTCCGGATGTTTTCAGCTGCTTCACCATATCAGGACGAATCTGGGACACCAGACCAAGTATGTGCTCGGTGGTAAGTGTGTTATGGCTGGCTCCATACACCGTATAGCATACTGCCACATAGCACGCAAAACGCAGCAAGCCGTCATCCACATCCTCAGGACGCAGTTCCGGACACACAGTGCAGGTCGGATAAGGAATAAAATCATCATCATCATCTTTTTCACCTTCAACCTCAAAATACCGCTCCTGCACCTGCTTTTCGATATACTTTTCCAGCGTGTACCCGATCTCCTTCCAAGTTGTCAGCCGCCGCAGGGCATCACAGAATGCAGCCGCCTCCTCATAGGGAAATCCCTTCAAAGGCAGTTTGGACAGATACCGTTCTACCAGCTGGTCGGGAAGAAAGGGCGTTCCACTCTGGTTCCTGACAACTGTTGGATAGCCGGAATGGTTTTCTTTTGCTTTTCCATCCAACACATCCTGAATGCACTGGTCTGCGTGTTTCAGCACTTCCGGATCCGTGTCGGGCTTATGTATCAGATAATAACGGCCGTTTACACCGTCGCGCTTCGGTAGGTTCATGGCTCAATGTATTTATTATTATTTTTATACTCAAGACATATCATAGCTGGAGAAAAACCTGTTCGTAAAGCTCTTTCAGTTCACCCGGAGCTGTTTCCAGCACTTTCTGACCACCCTTGGCACTGGCTTTGCCCCAGATCACATAGCAGACCGTTTCCCATGCGTATTGCAGCACTTCCTCCGGGCTGGCTTCTGTTTCCTCGGCGGGTTTCTCGTCCTCGTCATCATCCTCGTCGGAGGAAAAACCACTTGGAACGATCTCGGACAGGTGGATTTTTGCTTCCAGCAGGGCGCTCAGGCTTTCAGCATTTGCCATCCACGCGGCATAGTCCTTGGAATACTTCATGTTCTGCATGGACAGCACCCCACGGACAAATGCAGGAACGGTATCGGCGGTAAATCCGAACTGTTTCACATACTCCCGGAGGAATTTTTCCTGTAAGTGGGAGTGCTCATCATCGCAGAGATCGAGATAATCCCATACCAGCTGCCGCCACTCTTGCCCCAGCATTCCCAGGGCGTACACGGCAAAACTTCCGGGGAGAGCGCACTGCTCATGGTCCAGATTGGTGTACTGCTCATATTGCCGCATGGCAAGCCGGGCGTATCGTTCCATCAGAGTGTGGAGACCGGGATACTGCACGGCACAGGCAAAGAGCTGGTTTACCCCCTTTTTGGGCAGTCCTGTGATGGGAAGATACGTCTTTTCCGGTCCTTTGAACTCCACCGCATAGCTGCGGGGAAAATCCTCCTGCTCCAGAAGCTCACACAGGTAGTTCAGCACTTCACGGCAGCATTCCTCCGTGTTGTCCCTGGCAGTGATTCGGATAACGGCAAAGGCATCGTTGGCCGATGCGGTGAAGTGCTCTGTTTTCCTCTTTTGCAGAGAGACCGTCAGCCTGCCGGTCCCATGTTCCCGGAGCTTTTTCACCATATCAGGACGGACTTTCTCTACCAAGCCCAAGAGATAATTGGTTGAAAAATATTCATAGTTCGCTCCATATATCTTATAACTCACCGCCACATAGCAGGCAAAGCGCAATAAATCTTCTGAAAGATCCTCCGAACGGATACCCGGTTTTAGGGAATATTCCCGTTCTTTCCAGTAGTCATCTTCACTGCCTGTTCCGACAAAATACTTCTCTTGTAATTCCCGTTTCAGCAGGTCAAACAAATAATAGTCAATTTCACCCCAGCGGCTCTGGCGGCGCAGGTTTTCGCTGAAAGCAATGGCCTTTTCCGCATCCATGGTTTCCGCTCGCTGGGTTTCAATCCATTTTCTCACCAGATCGCACACTTCAAAGGGCGCACCTTGACTGCTAACCACTACCGGAGGCCAGAGGGAATCAAGCCGCGTGATTCTCCCGTCAATGGCATCCTGGATGCACTGGTCAAAGAGCGGTTGCAGTTCTTCCTGTACCTCGGGCTTCATCCAGTAACAACGCCCGTCATGACTATTTCGTTTTGGTAGATTCTTTGATTTTTCTTCTGCCATATTCATCCAGTAATTTGAAATACTACATTTTTCTATTCTCGTTTCCCGTTCTCATAGCATGTCATATCCAAGTCAGGCTATTCCGCGTTCTCGGTCTTCTTTGTTGCAACATACATCTGATTACGGCTCGTGGGATTGTCCGGTTCCGTCATTTCCAGCAGTCCGGCTTCAATCATCGGGGTGATATATACGTTCATCACGTTCTTCCGGGCTTTCAGTCCCAGATGCTGCATGATGTCAAACAAAGGCTTGGGTTCCGCACAGAATTTCAGAATTTTTGCTTTTCTCTGTTCCTGTCCGCTGGAAGGTCTTGTAACCTTTTCTTGTGTCGTTTTCTTGGGTTGTTTTCTTGTGTCGTTTTCTTGGGTCGTTTTCTTGGGTTGTCTCGATGATTCCTGTTTGCCCAGTTGCAAAGTAAGTACCACATAATCAGGACGGCTTTCCTCGGCAACGGTCGGGGCTGGCCACCCAAGATATTTCCACCCGCTGACAATCTTATCCACCCCGCTGCCAGCTTTTTCTGCGCGCCCAAGCATCATGAACATCTTCTGAAGAATCGGATTACGACAAATACTCCGTCCTCCTTCGAAGTACTGTTGTCTGGAAACCAGCATCATACCCTGATTCATGAAAATAAGTCTGTCATCAGTACGCTCCACTATGATATGACCTTGCGCATTTATGTCCTGATGGACGATTGCGTTTATAAGTGCCTCTCTTACAGCATCATGTGCGGGAGTTTCTTCCTGACGTATTCCGTCCTTCATCATGAAGGGACGCGGCAATGATTGTATGAGGCGGTTATATACCCTCATGTAGAATTGATAGAGGTTCGCTTCCCAGGTACCGTCCGGGTAAATACGGTGCGTCCAGCGTATATTGGGGTCGTCAGTAGCAATACGCTCCCGGTAATCGACAAAATATGTAGGATCACCGGAATTGTTGACTATACTGTCATATTTGCCGAACATAAGGATTCCGGCCAGTGTGAAGCCTTCTTTGCCGGTTTCATATTCAGTCGCGTAGGCTCCGACCTTTTTCAGAAAATCCATATCGCTGATACCCGTCCACGGATGGGTGGGCTGCAGGCTGGCGAGGGTCTGGCGGTACTGATGCAGTGTCTCAATATCAATATCCCTCTCAAAATCAAATCCGGCAAGAATACGGCTGTCCTGTGAGTGACGGTCATGTTCCGCATCAGCGAACATACGCCTTACTTCGGCATCCGTACAGACATAGTCACCTTCATGGTTTCTCCTGTAAGTGTTGCCGAACGGGCTGTTGTTGATATATACAGGACGAAACTCGTAACTTGCACGGGGAATTTCGCATATAAGGATAAACGACCCGTCAACCTGTTCTATCCTTACATCCGATTCGCGAGGCAGACAGACGCTTGTTTTGCCTTTATTATGCGCACAGTCCCAAAAGATCTTTTTATACCGTATTATGGTTTCCTCCGTCAGTCCGTCGAAAAGAAAACGGTTGTTCTTTTCCACGACCCCAAGTACGATTGTCCCTCCATTGGTATTGGCGAAAGCCGAATAACTTTCCCAAAAGCTACCGGGAAGACCTCCGCGTGCTGATTTGAACTCAATTTCCGAGGTTTCCCCTTTGCCTATCAGTTCTCTGATGGCATTCTTTGTATCTGTTAAATTCTTCTCCATGACAAGCTCTGGTCTGTTTAAGGGCGCAGCTGTTCTCTGCGGCTTACGTTAAGTAATTCTGCTATTCAGGATAAGGTATGCAAATCGGGTTGGCAGGTATTCGTACACCTTTTTGACACGGTGGCCTGATTGGCATCCGGCTGCTTTGCCAGCCATAGATTGGTCTTTCCGGCTTCGGCCAATACTGCTTTTATGCGATTAATTTCCTTTCCCATATGCTGATAAATAGCTTCTTTCTGCAAATATAATGTTTTTTACTGATAATCATTTTGTCACGCAGGTATTTGTCACGGGGACAAGTGGAATCTTTTCATCAATCCAAAAACCGGGACTTTACTCTGCAAAGGTTGATTCACGCCTTACATTCCTGTCAAGGAATGCCCTGCTTGACGAAGACAATCTTCCTTTCCCCTTGGTTCGGGAAAGCGTATTGACTGTATCATCCTTGTCCGGAATAGTCGCAAATCTTTTGTGGCAGAGAAAAGTCATACTCAAAAAAAGTTAATCCAATACAGGAATTTGTAGATTATGCGTGTCTTTAGGGCATAATAGAGAAAAGCATGTAGAAAATTTATGAGAAGAATATTTTTCGTTACTTCATTGGTTCTGATGTTGTGCTGCGTTGCAATGGCAGAAAAAAAATCAAAAACTATACGCTTGACATCAGCAAGGTGAATCAGGAAGCCTCCAACTTTCATATCAAATGTTCTTTCTCGCTGGATTTCCAGGACAAGGACAGCAATAGTATTTAAGGGAGAATCCGACGCAATATACTGAAAGATTCTCCCTTTTTTACTCCGCTATGTTACACAATCTTTCCAAAATCCGATTTTTGAGCCCGTGGACTTCCAGTGAAGAAATCGGGTTCTGTGATTTCCTTCGTTACAAAAGATTATCCGTTAAATCTTAATCTCATCATATGCTTTTGCCAATGTAACGTGCAGCCTTTTTGACTATGGAAATGATAACAGTGCCTTTTTATTGAATTATGCCCCATTTCTATATCACCACATATATTAAAATATAGATTAAAGGCTATTAAGTAGAAGAATCCATCAATAATTTGTTTGCAAAAGCACAGAAACCTGGATACTTTATAATCAGCTTGCAGACCAAAAACAGCTTATGCCGACAACGATTATCTGGGTGAAGTATTAAGCAATCTGATTGATAATGCCATCAAATACTCAAAGGATAGTGTGGAAATAAACATCACGGCAGAAGAAAGTGAACGCTACACCATTCTGAAAGTACGCGACAATGGGCTGGGCATATCCGAGTCCGACCAGAAAGTTATTTTCCAAAAGTATGAACGCGCAGCAGCTGCAAAGAGCAGCCGCAGAAACGGAGCTCCAGGCTTCGGACTCCGACTACTCTTTTGGATGCCCTGCAGCCCGGTAGTTTCAATGACAGAAACAAGGGCTTTGCAGGTAGGGAAGCGGAGGAAGTCTATGACAGGGTATTCTTCTTCACGGATGTGGATACCCTTCTTCTTCCTGATGATGAACTGGTAGAGGAACTGGGTCTGGACAATCCGGAATGGTTTGAATAGAAAGGAAATGAATCAGTCAAAAATCAAGATTTGTTATGGATAAAGAGTATGTAATGAGAGTGGCTGCGACAATTCGCGAACAGCTGGTAACGATGACCGACACGCCGGTCCTTATGTCATGGGGCATCGAGGAGTTTATGGCAACAGTATTCAAGAACCTCCCAGGACTGAAATTCCATGTAAACGGAAGACTCTTCCAAGGGGAAGTGCTGATCTGTCTGAACGGCTCGGACTATTATGAAGTATTTCTCCGGAACGGGACAGACATAGAGTGCCTCAGTGACGAAGTCTGCTTCGATGAACTGGGAGAACTGATAGACCGCCATATTGAAAGCGGAACTGACAAAGAGGAATATGCACGCTTCTGTGAACAGGCAGCCATGTCGCTCTAATATGAAAACAAGAAGTCCTTCAATTATGTTGGAGGGCTTCTTGTTTAATTTCCAATAATACCTCTACCGTTTGCCGTTTTGAACGGTTTTCATTAACGCATCACATATCAGAGCATTTCCTGATATACAGGATATCTCTTTCAATGCGGTTTCAGCTTCCGCACCGCCTTCAGTCCCATGATGGGATACGAGCCATTCCTTGATTTCAGGAAATACACTGCCTTCAGACAGTTCCCATTCAGGAACAATGCACCGTACCAGTGAATCATATACATAGTCACTGACACCGTTCCTGACCAGTTTCTCACAGAACCGTTTCATGTTCACCTTTTCATAACCGAGGAGCACGCATCCCGAGTACACGGAAAGCATGTCTGATGGCTTGACCGGACCATGTTCGCTGCATTTCAGGGCAGCCTCCGTCAATGGCAGCATCAGGCTGTTTTTCAGATAACGTACACTTCTGCCCATAGAATAACCCGCTTCAAGGGCCTGAACCATGTGTTCAATGAAAGATCTGCAGACATCTGCCAACCGGACAGCTACATCCTGCCGGTCACCCTGCAGTCCGGCAGCAGGACGGACTTTTTCAAGCTGCCTTACCCGGTCCCTGTCCATAAGTGCTGCCTGCAAGTGTTCAACCATGGCATTACGGTAATGCTGCCATGTATCTTTCCTGTCACGGCTGTCTGCAAATGTGATTTCCATATAGCCTCCGGATACCGGTGCCGCTATCTCCAGCTTGCCGCTGCTGACTGCCATATCCGATTTCCTGTCCCATCTGACACCATCCACAAGGACATCACCGCTGAAAACGCTTGCCGGTACAGGAATGGACTCTGCCGGGATCTTGCTTTCCGTCACCCATAGATATATGGCAGAGATGTTGTAGGCGTTCTCCTCGTTCCTTACTGCAGTTACTCCGGCATTGTCCCAGACAAGAAAACTGCGTCTGTCATACTGTACGGTCCGTCCGTTGTCATCCTGCATTGTACGGTGCGTGAACACTATCCGTTCCCTGCCGAAAATGCGGACCATCGCTGTGTAGGACAGAGGCATATCCATCGGTTCCCCTTTGATTTTCAGTGTCCCGTCAGAAATCTCGATGCCGTCAGCAGAAGATTTTTCCGGTTTATCGTTCTTTTCGGCATTACCGTACTCCGATGGATTTTTCCTTGCTATGCTATGGCTGGAAGCGTTAGTGTTCAGAGATTTGTCGGACAATAAACTGGAAATCAGAGATTCCTTAAAAGGTGGTGCGAGCATCAGGGTGACGTCCTCCGACAAGGGAGGCAGCTCGTATTCTCTGGCCGGATAAGGATTCGGATAGTTGAGCCAGTATCCCAGTTTCTTCGGTCGGCTTGATGTGCGCAGGAAATCCCAGAAATCTTCCGCCCGGCACAATACATCTCCATTATTGTCAAGGGTATTCACGATTATGGTTCCGTCCGGCATGGCATGAATGGCTCTGAAGGATTCGTTTCCTAATACGCCGGGACGGAGGCGCAGTACTTCGTTAGTCTTCCGGTTCCAGAGACGGGCATAGTCGGTGCGGTTGCCGTTCGAGCAGCTCTCCACCAGCACCCACTCCTTGTAAAACTCACGCAGACGGAAAGAGCCGTCTCCCGTGCGGAGCGGGGCGATACGACATTCCTGTGTCGCCATGTTCAGATCAAGCAGACCGGGTTCCGTCCATATCCCGCTGCTGCTCCTTGCCGTGTAGTCTCCCAACAGAAGAAGACGGGTGGTTTCTGGCACAGGAATGCAGCCGCTGCTGAACCTGTCATATCCGGACATGAGGAACGGCATCCTGTAATATTTCCCGTTGCCTTCATAACGGAAAATATGAGAAGTGCTGAACTCTCCCGGAAGGATATACAATGTTCTTTTGCCGTCTATGCCAAAACTGGGAGCATAGTTCATGCCTTTAGGCAAGATGAGACGACTGACATGTTCCACACCACGGGGTGTCATGGTGTGTACGATGGCACTCTGGACATCGCCCAAACACAGATAACGCCCACACCACTGGAATTCATACTTTCCTTCAACGGACAAACCGCTCATGCGCGGCCATTTTTCCGCCTCAAGCGGATTCTTACCCCCTATGACCATTTCTCCAAAAGACACAGGGTACAATGCCGCATAAAAATCCAGTTCCTTCGAGTATATGAAACTGTGGATTTTTCTCGACTTCATCATCACCGGCCGGAGCGGTGTAACCCTCAGATCCGCGACGAATGAGCCTTGCCATTCCTCCGCATCCTCAGGTCTCCATTCACCGTAAACGAAATAACCCGCAAAACCTCTTGTGATATATATGTTCCCGTCATCAGGCCATGCCATCCTCTCACGGGGCATCTGCTTGCGCAGCTTTATGGTTCTTGCCCTCATGCCGAACACATAACGGGATTGTTTCAGCAGTTTGCAATACTGCCCGTACTTGCGGCATTTGTCTTCAAAAGCCTGCATTTCCGCCTGCGGAACCAATGCCAGCAGGTAAATGTCATCCCCGTTCAGGTCATACAGTGCGTACCCGCAGGCGGTAAGTTCCTGTCCCAAGGCGGCAAGCCCCGTCTCGTGCGAGAAGCAGGAATACTGCATCTCGATTTCATCGAAACGGCTATCTTTCAGCACGGGGACCTCTTCTCCCCATTTTTTCCTTATCTCGTTGAGCGTATCGCCCACATCACCTTCATCCCGATATAAGTCGAGAGCCTGTTCCCGCACTTCCTCCATGCAGTCATGCTCGTATGCCTCCATTCTCTCCTGAATCCATTTCTTTACGGCTTTGCCGGATATTCCTCTGGAAGCGGAAACACCGGCCGGAACCTTTGAAAAACGGATGCCGAAACCCGACAGTCTGTGCATCAGGATGACAAGCTGTTCCGGTGTATAGCGTTCATCTTTTATCAGATATTCATCATCACGCAGCAGATAGCCGTCCTTTTCATTCCAATGCCCGTGAATGGAGTTGTCCCCGTTGCGTACATGGATACGATAGCTCGTGAACCTCGTGCAGTCGCCGTAAAGTGCCTCTGGACCGAACAGTTCGACACTCAGCGTGAACCACGCTTTTTTTTCCGCTTCGTTCCCGGACAGGAGGACCCTTTCCCCATTGGATGTGAACCGGAACGATACGGACCACTCGAAAGAGTCGGGATACGGGATGCCCGCCTTTGCCAGCCATTTCGCCGCTTCAAGATCCGGGATGATTTTCCGGTAATAGCCGGCAAGTTCCCCGGTCAGCCCGTGCAGGTATTCCCGTTCCGGCAGCAGAAGCAGGATGCGGTACAGTATGCCGAGCTCTCCCGGTCCCTGCTCCATGAGGGTACGGGCAAGTTCCGACAGGCAATCCCTCGTGTATTCTTCAGGAGATTGGGCAAGCAGAGCCACACAATACCAGAACCGGATAACATCATAGCTGTAGATCCCGGTTATACGGTAATCTTCCTTTTCCTGGGGTGTGGAGGGTATGCAGGAATATTCCCGTATGACATCGGCCACGATACGGACAATGGCACTGTCCTCCGCATAGAGTTTCATCCGCTCCACCTCTTTCCTGTTCGTGGGAGCATGGATATAGGAACCGAGATCTGAATTCAGCCGGCCTATCATGTCGGACAATGCCTGGCCGCACTCTGGCGGCACTGGTATGTGAATTTCACCATGATTATTGTCCATACGGAAAGGAATGACTTCCTGCTGCGGGTTTTCATATACGGCAAGAACCATGTCCAGATACCAGTTCCAGTACTCCCTGCGTTTTTCCACGTCACCTTTCCACTCATCGGAAAAAGGACTTCCACCGGAGCAGACCAGCGACACTATGAAATCGATGTCCATGCTCTCAGGGTCATAACTATCATCATCCTCTCCCTCGTAATCTTCCGGGTCCAGCATGGAGGCTGCATCACCATAGACAAAATACCCGAGGCTGGCGATGGCCCAGCTCACGGTCGTGGTAGTCTCGTCAGGATTATTCTGCACGTGAAACCACAGTTCGCCCGACTCCGTCTCGATGTCTTCCACCGAGTCTGGCTTTCTGTAGAGATGCCCGTTTATGCGGGAAAGCAGATGCACGTTCTCCTTGATCTGCCGTCCCGTGACGGAGCAGGCTTTCTTGCAGCATTCGCACATGATTTTCTGCACGGTGAGTATATCTCCGATCTGTTTCATCAGTTCAATACGGCAGGACAAAGGCAAATGTCCTTCCGTGTTTTCTGCAACTGTCTTTCTCAGTTTATCAATCAGTTCTTTTATCATACTATTATTTATCAGTCAACATACTATAAAATCAGTCGTTAGGTACGATATCCTTGGAAACAAGAGGCGCCTTTATAATCTGATTCTTACAATCAAACGGAACATAAACGGCATTCTTACCGATATGCAGTGTATCGATTGGTTGCCTCAGACAGAAGTTTTCATTCCGAAGCAGGACTTCCGCCTTCACAAAGTCCACAGAACTGCATATCGGATAGAAACCGGAAAAGCAAGCCGGTGTCAGATAAGTAGTCTGACTTGCATAGTCAAAGAACAGGAAACGATTACCATCCGCCACATTATCATAAACAGCAAAACAATCAAACTTCCTTACTCCTCGGTATATGTAGCTTTGTACGAAGTCAATACTGCTATCATCCACGGTTTTCAATTCAAATACCACATTCTTTTTGTTATGTTGGTTAAGGCATAACCTGTATATCATGCAAGACTCCGTTTTTTCTGTTTCAATACATAATGTATCCTGTACCTCTGCAGCATTTGTAGTCTGATCGTACTCAATAGACAGGAGTTGTCTTTCGATTTCCTTTGAACCTGTTTTCCTTGCCAGATCAAGAGGAGTATTGCCGTCATTATCCTTTATATGAACGTCAGCATGGTATTTCAGAAGCAGCTGAACCAGTTCTACATTGTTATTGGCAATGGCTTCCATAATCGGATATACTTTATAGGTATCGTATGGACTTTGGTAACCGTTTACATCAATGCCATGCTCCAGCAATATGCGGGCTAACTTCACATTGGATAATTTGCAGGCGTATGTCAGGAGAGTCAGCCCGTATTCGTCACTATATAATCTGTTATTAATGTCCTTATACCTGGTAAGGGCATATTTCAGTACATCCTCTTTATCAAAGTAAATCGCCGTATAGAATATGTCAAACTCATAAAAATCGTTACCCATTGCCATTGGTTCATCTTTTCCTGCCAGCAACCGTTTTATGGTTGCCATGTCATTGTCACGGCAGGCAACCCCCAAAGGATAAAGTTGATAGCTTACATCCCTTATGGTATCTTGCTGCAATGGATTTGCTTTTACGCTACCCAAACAACATAAAAACATCATAAGAAGAAATAATGTCCGACTTGTCAGCTTCATATTTACCTTTTTTAGTCTAACACCATTTTTCTATCCATAATAGCTTTTTAGGTGAAGCTCCCAATTCCTTCAATAACTTCCGATACTGTTTGTTTTCTTTTCCTATGCGTAACAGAATATCTGGATCTTCTTGATAGCCATAGAATTTGTATGCACATAAAATATAATACAGTAGTTCTGCATCGGAAAGGTACTTTTGAAGACAGGAAATTTGATTTGGTGAAGCTATTTGTATAAAGGAAAATAGAAGATTGACTCTATTATCATCTTTCGCACTAATAGCCTCTTTCCAAAGATTTTCTGCTATAAGTATATCCTGGTTTAGTTCTTCGGAAGATCTATGTATAGAGGGATAATCAAAAGGATTATTTTCAGGAGATAAAAACTCCAGCTGGGGAGGGAACAAATCAGATATTCTTTGGCTATCGACTGCTTTAAGGAATGTCTCTATATTTCTGAAAACAGGTATTGGGTATAATAGAAACTCGTGACAGACAAACATTATTTTTCCTCTCATTATGCCATCTGTGCAGATTCCGGCATAATTACTTTCTTCATCCTCCCATAAGATACAAATATTCTTCAATAGAGATTTATTCTCTGCATAAAAGGCATTAAATTCTTCTTGGGTTTCAGCAGAACGCAAAGAGATACTTCTTTCTCCATGTTTATGCTTTTGGTCCCAATCATTGATCATTTGTATTTCTTCTGCCGTGAGAGCAGAGGAATCAATTTGAAGTGATTTGAAATAATCGTTCATATAATGTGTATTTTAAGTTACAACTAATAGGTTGCAGCTTGTCGCCGTTAAGAGCGGCACAGCTGCATGTTATCAATATTTTTTGTGCATATCACAAATCAACCATAAAGATGACTGAACAATCTTCTTTTTGAGCATTCTCATAAAACGATTGAATATCTTCACTCCAACCTAAAAGGTAGTTCAAAGTATCATCATTTTTAGGTAATGGATATTCTTGTTCATCTATCAGCGGGAAATTATTTCGTATAATTTCTTGCAGATTATTCTGACGTAAATAGGAAACTATTTGCTTCACCTCAGAACGATTCTTCAGAGTCATGATTTCATCTTCTGTTTCAACTAAAAATTCTCCACCAAATACAATGTTTGTTGGAATAGAATGATCCTCATTCCATTTACCTCCACCAAGACAATACTGAATACCTTCCCATGCTTTATCTAACTCGCAACCACGAGGCGTTTCCAATAAGGTTTCCTCTATTTCCTCTAACATATAATCATATCGTTCATCTTGTGGCAAGGAACGAAGTTTGTTCAGTTCATCTTCTTTCAAAGCATATAAAACACCTAATCTTGACATAATTTTATTCTCCTATTGTTTAATTTATTGATAATGGTTTGACAAGGAGCTGCGTTTAGCAGCTAACTTGGCTTGTTAGGCATATTATATATCGAGTAACAATTTTCTTGTTGTTATATCGAGTAACAAATTTTCTATCGTCAATTTTAATTCGTTAAAATCGTTTTGTTCAAGCGGAGAAAACAATAGTTTGATATGTTGATATATACCAGCATTCCAAGGTCTATTCTCATTTGCATAAATTGATAAACTACCGTTTGATATATTATATTCAAAAAAATCTGTATCAAAATATTCTCCATTTGAAGGATCATTTAATTCCATATAAACCTTTTCATCCATCTCACCCTTTGTGATTTTATAATATCCTTCATCAGTTATACAATATAGCGTACTAATACCATTATTATTTAAGGGAATAAAAGACATTTCATTGACGACAAGTACTTTGGACTGGACATTCAACGTTTCTTCTTCTCGAACACAGCATAACTTTGGATTACGAATATGTTCCAACAATTTTGAAGCTCTTTCTGCTACTGATACATCCTTATTTTGAATAAAACTTTCCAACAATTGAATATTCTGTCCTGTTAAATCCATAATACTTAGGTAGATAAACTGGCGATCAATTGTTTTTAATGTTCTAAGAGTTTCATTATCAATGTTACCATCAAAATCTGAATCAAGAAGTTTAGATTTGAGTTTCTCATATTTTTCTAAGTCTTTCTTTGATGGCTTAGAATCTTCTTGTTTATGAAGCATGGCAGCTTCTACAAGAACATTGATATGTTGTAATATATTGCTATTGTTTGCTTTATTGGTTAATAATAAGTAAAAATAGAATTTTAATCCCCAAGGACTAACTCTATATAAAGTCGCTTGATGCTCAAGTCTATCTATGACATATTGATAATCTTGTTCATCTGCTTTACCTTCATACATTTTGATAAAGCAATCCTTTAGCTGCTTGGAATTATTTTCATATGCTGTAGCAAATCTATTCCACGGGAAATTATTCATACATATTAGAAAATCCATAACTCAAGTATTGTATTTATTATGCCTAATGGTTAGAAAGGAACATCGTCCGTGTTTATCTTTCATCGTTAGATACTGATTTTATAGTTTCAAGAATATTGCCCGATACAATATTTTGAACTCCACTGAATATATCACTGCCATAATAATAAACAAGATTGTCATAATCAGCCCACACTTGCTCTTTTTCATCTAACCATACAGTTAGATAACCGGGATGAATGTCTGCCAAATAAATAACCTTATTGACCTTTAACTTCAAAGCCTGTTTCTGCATGGCTTCCGGACTATATTTCTTTATTTTCTTGAAATCAAAATAAAGAATATCATACTGGTCCAACTTTAATTTCATGTTATAGAATAGAGCCATTTTGCTTATAATCCTTTCATTCAAAGGATAATCAAACTTTGAATAGGATTGTCTTAGCTTGTCTATATAACAATCCTTCATCATTTGAAAATTAAACTCATCCCAATGATTATGAACAAGTATTTCCTTTATTGCAGTTGGTATATTCATTTCTAATTGTATCTAATGGTTTGGAAAGGAACACCATTCAGGGGTTAACTTTCCTTGTTATCTATATTCTTTATTGAATCAGGATGAAACTTCAGAAGCATAAGCCTTGAAATTTGTTCCTTATCTTGCCAATACTCTTCATCTATTTTCGATAACTCATCATCATCTGATTGGGTAAGATATTCAGGTAAGTCCCATAATTCTTCAAGACGTTCATCATCTTCAAACTTTTCAATGATAGAATAAGCTTTCAATAAAAGCTCCTTGGTATTAATAGCTCCTATTTGTTCTAAACCTTCAACTGCAAGTAAATAAGCATCATAACCCCAATTACAGAAAAATTGAACAAAACCACCATTATACATCTCCAATTCCAACCAATATAGAGATGCTATCATCCTATCATCATGTTCCATTTCTTGATAGTTGGGCTTAACTAAATCCAACTTATACCCGAGCTGAGAAAAACTCTGTTCCCAAATTTCTTCTAAATCGTTCATCATTTTTGCCTCCTATTTATTATAGATAATGGTTAGAAAGGAGCATCGTTAGATGCTATCTTTCGTTGTTACTAACTTATTTATAAATCTCAATCCGGTGAATAAACACCCAATCCCCAAAAGAGGATAAATAATGCCGCATAAAACTGCGAGCATATTCAATCCTCCTTCATCTCCCGTGAAGCCGTCTAAGTTGACAGCTTGCAATATGAAGTTTGTAATTTGCCAATCTAATAGACTTTGGTCTATACAGATAAAGGCAAGCCACAAAATGACAGAGCAACATTCCAGGCCCAGCAATAACATTATCACTTTTGGGTGCATTGCGTATAGTTTATAGACCTTGTAGATTACAGTTACATCTGTAATAATAAGTAAACCTAAAAAACAATACTCCATAATGCCATATATCCTGAACAGACGACCAAAACCTAAGCCACCACAAAAGAGTGTTATGACTATCAATAAAGCACTGAAAGCAGTCAATGATACTATGGATTGGACAGTTTTATTCATCGTACTATTGTTAGTAATGGTTTGGAAAGGAACTCCGTTTAGGGGTTATCTTTCCTTGTTACTGATTTTATTACATTTACCGTCCAAAGAAGGCTGAATTGAATCTATTTTCATTATTGAATCAATCATGTTTGTGCCTTCACTTAGACGTATGAGTTCTTTTATTCTGAAAAAGTTATTTAACTTGTCATCATATTTATAATATGAATCCACATAAACTTTATCTGAAAACCTTGATGAATAAGTACGTCTTGATATTATGCCTTTTTCTTCGATATTGTAAGCCAAAGATGAATAACCAGCATATGGATAATCAAAAACTTCTTTATCTTCCAACACAAGTGTTTCTCCTGTATTTCCAAATGAAACAGAAAATATTACTTTTTCTGTCTGTTCGAAACATTCTTTCATACCATCATTATCATCATACCGATATTCAGAAGTCTTTTCAATATATATGCTGTCTAAAACATTGTCATAATCTACATATCCAACCAAAGTATCTCTGAAAATGCAGTCATTATTTTGAGATATATCTGTTGGATCTTTCCTACTTATTGATCCTATGGAAAGAATAGATGTTAATATCAAAAGAAACAGTTTCATATCATATTCTCTATTATCAGTAATGGTTTAGCGGGGAACGCTGTTTAGCGTTATCCCGGTTTGTTAGCAAAATATTATACCCATTCTAATATTGGGTTAGGTCTATGAACACGATACCGCCTATTACCTGGAATTGAAAATGTCATTTTCGAATGCAATTTCGTTCAAGTTCCTCTTTTTACAATCCACAACGCCTCCACCCGTCTGTCCGCATCTGTACTGCATCGATTTTCCATGCTTCCTCCACACGTTTCATACAGAAACGATAGTCGAGATTGATTCTTTCATCCTGCGCATAGATGTAAAGTTTGTTGCGGGAAACCTGTTCGGCATCAACCAGGCGGAAGGTGGCATACGTCCCCTCTGGAGAAAGCGACAAAGCGAGCGGCCGATACCCCATCCGTGGCTTCTCGGATACATACTGCTGCCAGATCTGCTGCAACTTCGGTCGCACATCCGGCGCATCAAAACCTGTCTGGTCGGTATATTTCTCCCATTGAGTCATGGCGGCAAAGAAAGCATACAGCACCTGTTCCGCCTGATGAACCGCATCAGCGTCCACTTCCAGCTTCTTCTTCGCCTGGTTTCGTTGCAACGAGGCGAACAGCTCCATCTGCTCCTGGGTAAAGAGGTCGTCAGGACGCAAGGAAAGGCGTTTATTGAAAGCAATGCCAAGCACCCCTTCATAGGTGATTTGAGTCTGCCGGACATGCAAATGACTCAGCTTCGGAAGCAGAGCTGCCAGATGCAACCCCTCATCGTCCAGCGACGTGGCACTCAAGTCCAACAAATCCACCTTACTTGCCTGCATCGTGGACAACCCCTTTCCCGAAATTGCAGGATTTCCTGCCAAAAGCAGATACTTCAAAGCGGGCATGGTGGCAAATACCGCAAAGCATGCGTCGGTAAGCTCCGCATATTCGATTCCTACATTGACCATTTTCTTGGCACCAGCCAGCGGTTGAACCTGTTCGTCTGTCAAAGGGTAATGCTTGACATGAAATCCCACCAAAGCAGGATAAGCGCCAATCTGTTGCATCACCTCCACAGACAGCTCGGGCATGAGCATCACCTTATCGCCATCAAAAATCAGTTTGCCGTCCTCCCAGTCGATGGTACGTGCCCGCATGGGAAAAAAAGTAAGTTCTTTTATCATCGTTCTATCATTTTAAGGTAATATTTGTTCATAGACTTTCTGTTTTTGCTAATGGTTTGACAAGGAGCTGCGTTTAGCAGCTAACTTGGCTTGTTAGTATTCATTTTTTGTCAGAATAGATGTTTCAAATGTTCCATACCATTGTGGGGCATGAATTGTAGTTGTATGCGGTCAGCATAGTTGCGTTGTATATATTTATCTATATCATCTACATCATCCCAATTCACACTAAGCCGCAGTCCACCACCATGAAAATGTATCCAAATCCCATTTTCAGACTGCTCCAATGAATATCCTTTTGTCATGATGTCATAAATCCAACCACGACTTTTTAATAATCCTTCATTGTTCGTTAGTTCTGATTTTATCATAGGGGATAAGGAGTTGAATTGAAGCAACATTGCTTGTTGTATTCCCATAGACTTAATTTTTAGACTTTTACACGCAATAGCTCCTTTTACTATTTCTTTAAGGAAATGAATGTATGCTTCTTTATCATACTCCATATCGCCAATCAAACTAAGAGGTCTGAAAGTAGTTGAACATATAATAATGAATTTTTGGTGCAAACTACCTTTATTCATTAAGTCTAATATATGCTCTTGTATGTTAGAAGAAATTAAAGCTAAAACGTACAAATGTCCACTACAGTATTCCCATACAGACTTTTTCTTGTCAAATGCACATTGCATAATGAAATCAACATCTTCCGTCATGTCTGCAATATTTTCATGTCTCTGAAACATTTGAAACAGATTGTTACTGATTTCTTCCGTAATCCTTATTTTATCGTTGTCATTCATAACCCGTTCTATCAAAAAGAATACTAATGGTTTGGAAAGGAACTCCGTTTAGGGGTTATCTTTCCTTGTTACTGATTTTATTACATTTACCGTCCAAAGAAGGCTGAATTGAATCTATTTTCATTATTGAATCAATCATGTTTGTGCCTTCACTTAGACGTATGAGTTCTTTTATTCTGAAAAAGTTATTTAACTTGTCATCATATTTATAATATGAATCCACATAAACTTTATCTGAAAACCTTGATGAATAAGTACGTCTTGATATTATGCCTTTTTCTTCGATATTGTAAGCCAAAGATGAATAACCAGCATATGGATAATCAAAAACTTCTTTATCTTCCAACACAAGTGTTTCTCCTGTATTTCCAAATGAAACAGAAAATATTACTTTTTCTGTCTGTTCGAAACATTCTTTCATACCATCATTATCATCATACCGATATTCAGAAGTCTTTTCAATATATATGCTGTCTAAAACATTGTCATAATCTACATATCCAACCAAAGTATCTCTGAAAATGCAGTCATTATTTTGAGATATATCTGTTGGATCTTTCCTACTTATTGATCCTATGGAAAGAATAGATGTTAATATCAAAAGAAACAGTTTCATATCATATTCTCTATTATCAGTAATGGGTTGCAGCTTGCCGCCGTTAAGAGCGGCACAGGTGCTTGTTATCGTTGTTTTCTCATTTTTCGGGTGGAGTTAAGATTGCAGGAAATGTAATTCCCATTTTCTTTAAACGCTCTATTATCGCTTTTGCATGAGTTATATATTCTGGAGTTCCCAAATTGTCTTCTATTTGTAATTGCAATTTATACCCCAAACTAACTCCATCTTTATTTATTTGCTTAGGGTTTGCTCCATAATCCAAAAAATACTCGACCAAATCAAGGTCTCTAACAATAGCTGCTGTAATGATAGGTGTATCTCCTAAGTTATCGGGGACATTCAAATCCAAACCATGCTTCATCAAATATTTGATTCGCTCCATATCGCCTGCTCCACCAACAATAAGTTCGTGAATCGGTGTAAATGGGATAGTAGCGTTTACATCAGCACCGTACTCTATTAACAACTTTATATATTTTATATTCCAATCAGGATGACCACAAACAAAGGAAAGCGGCATTAACCTAAATGTGCCCTCTTCCCGTTTAATATAATCGGGGTTATTCCCTTCGACCGGATGGTTTACATAGGATAAAAGATTGGGGTCTGCTCCTAATTTTAGCAAGAGTTTTGCCATATCATACTTTTGTATATATATGGCATACATAAGGTAAGTAAATCCATATTTCCCGGGGGTATTTACATTAATCTCATTATGAGAAAGAATGTATTCTATTTCCTTTGATTTATTGCGATATATAGCGTTTGCAAGTAACAGTTCATTACCATCCGAAAAATACTTTTCGGGCGCAAGATGAGAGAAAGAATTACACCCGAAAAATGCCAATAGAGTCATGATGTATACTAAATGTTTCATTTTTTTACAACGATAATTTGTTTATAAATACACCTTTAGGTGTAGGATATTTCGATAACCGACACCCGGCAGGTGTGTTTCCTAATCTCTAATAGCTGCACTCTATGAATCATCCAGTGAATCAAGAGGATTGGGTATGCTTGACTTGTGTGCACTCGTCACATGAAGATAAATTGAGGTAGTCTTGATGTCATTATGGCCCAGCAGTTCCTGTATGGTCCTCAGGTCTGTTCCTTGCTCCAGCAGGTGGGTAGCAAACGAATGGCGAAGCATGTGTACATGTACCCGGTGCTTGATTCCGGCACGGCTGGCGGCTTCTTTCAGTACCTTTACCAGCGCACTTGCGGAATACTGTTCTCCGGGTGTCTCTCCCTCGAACAGCCATTTCTGAGGACGGTACTCCTTGAAATATTCCCTCAGATCCTTCAGCAGTTTTTCCGACAGTAGCGAATACCGGCATTTCCGTCCTTTGCCCATGATACGCACAAGCATCCTTTCGCTTATGATGTCTTTCGGAGTGAGGTTCAGCAGCTCGCTCCTGCGTAATCCTGCTGAGTATATCAATGAAATCATGCAGCGATGCTTCCGGTTTGACAGGCACGCAAGGATACGGGCCACCTCATTACGGCTCAGTACTTCGGGCAGTGACTTGTATTCCTTCGCGCGGGTAATGCCGCCATAGTATTGGCGCTGTCCGCCCTTTACCTGCTCGTAGTAGAACTTGATGGAGTTGATGCGCATGTTCTGCTGCGATACCGAGATTTTCTTTTCGTTTACAAGATAGAGGATATATTTGTTGATGTCCGCCACTTTCAGGCGGTCGATGTTACGGTCTTTATGGTATTCCATAAAGTCGCTGAAATAGGCACGGTAGGTTTTTATCGTCGATGGGCTGTACCGTTTCTGTTCCAGTAGTTCAAGATAGCCTTCCGGCAGTGTGTATTCTCTTTTGGGTTTGGGATGCCTTACATAAACACGGCTGTAATCAATGTAGGCGTGAGGAGAATATCTGTCGTAAAAGTCGGACTGGCTGAATTGTTCTTCATCAATGTAGGCAGTTCCATTACTGTCAGTCCACACATTATTGTCTTCACTCAATATACGGGCAAGCTCCGGACTGTCTGCATATTCTATTCTTATGCAGCGTTTGCCGTCCCTTTTCTCAGGATACAGAACAATTTGTCCATGTTGTCGGTATTTCCTGTCCATACTTTTTAAGTGTTACTTCATTTTCCCAAATATATGATAAACTTTTTATTTAGAATGATTTTTTTCCATTATTTTTTATGACTAATCAAAATACATTTGTTTTTTCATCATTTTTTACGCTTTGTTTTAATAAAGCTTTAAAATATTGATTATCAATATTTACTTAAACTCTGATTGATATTTTTCTTGTTTTTGTTTTAATTATCATAGCTATATTATTATCGGATTCACCTTCATGGTGGAGTGTAGATACTAATTGAAAAGTGCGCCAATATTCCAGTTGAAAATTGCGCCACCATAGGATAAGTATAATGACCTTTGTATAATCCAAATGCAAAGGTAAAATGAAGACTATGGTAGAAAGACAATCA
>OJIU01000066.1_pt1 | contig 91711 bp, 81 predicted proteins | sample 1595961 | NCBI WGS metagenome assembly OJIU01 (sample SAMEA4350144, study PRJEB24818) | metagenome | biome: human; feature: gut; material: faeces | place: Denmark | collected 2013-09
GCTAGCAGCGTCACGCCGGTCATGGTCCAATTCCTCTATTCCTGATGCTCGCGGCAGGTTTGCCCGAGGCCGCGTGCCAGGCGAATCGGGTCGAGAATCTCATCCAGCTGTTCGGCGGGCAAGTCGGTGCGCTCACCGGCCACTTCGCGCACGGTGCGGCCGGTATGCACGGCTTCGGCGGCGATGTCGGCCGCATGCTCATAGCCAATATAGTGATTGAGCGCGGCGGAAATCGACGGCGAGGACTGAGCGTAGGCGCGCCCGTTATCTGCGTTGATTTCAATGCCTTCCACGCAGTTGACGCGGAACGTCGTCATCGCGTTGGTCAGTAGCGCCATGCCGGTGAGCAGCTCATGCACCATCACCGGGTCAAAGGCATTGAGCTGCAGCTGACCTTCGGCCACGGCCCAGTTCACGGTCACGTCCATGCCGAAAATCATGAAGCAGCATTGGTTGACGCATTCGGGAATAACCGGGTTCACCTTGGCTGGCATAATCGAGGACCCTGCCTGGCGTGCCGGCACATTGAGATCGTTGAACCCGCAGCGAGGGCCGGAGTTCAGCAGTCGCAGATCATCGGCGGCCTTCTTCAGATGCACGGCGAGGTTCTTTACGGCTGCGGATGTAGACACATACGCGCCCATATCGGTCATGGCAGCCACCGGATCAGGGGCGGCGGTAACCGGCAGACCCGTGATTTGCGCCAGATGCTTGGTGGCGGACTGGCGGAAGCGCAAATCGGCGCAAATACCGGTGCCGATAGCGGTGGCGCCGAGGTTGAGCTGGGCCAACAATGGCACTACGCGGTCGAACGCGGCCAAATCGGACTTCAGCAGTGTAGCGAATGCGTGGAATTCCTGGCCGTAGGTCATTGGCACGGCGTCTTGCAGCTGGGTGCGGCCGATTGTCACATCATTGATGTGCTTGTCGGCCAAATCATGGAAGGCCTTGGCGAGTTTCTTGGTGGACTCGGCAAGCGGTCCCAGCGCGTCAATCAGTGCGAGCTTGCAGGCGGCCGGATAGGTGTCATTGGTGGATTGCGATTCGTTGACATCGTCGTTCGGGTGAATGTATGAGTAGTCGCCACGCTGATGGCCGGCGATTTCTAGCGCGCGGTTGGCGATTACCTCGTTCATGTTCATGTTCGACGAAGTACCGGCGCCGCCCTGCATAACATCGACCGGGAACTGATCGGCCAGCTTGCCGGCCTCGATTTCCAGGCATGCAGCACGGATGGCCTCGGCCTTGGAAACGTCGATGAGTCCCAGTTCCTCGTTGGCGATGGCGCAAGCGCGCTTGACTGTGGCGTAGGCGCGAACCAGCTCCGGATGCTGGCTGTCGGTGATGCCGGAGACCGGGAAGTTGCTGATGGCGCGCTGGGTGTGAATGCCCCAGTAGGCGTTTGCCGGCACTTCCATCTTGCCGATGCAGTCGTGTTCCAAACGGGTGTTGTTCGAAGTTTCGCTCATGTTTTCTATCTTCCTGTGCGTGAGATGGAAACGCCAGCATTGTGCGGCGATTGCGCCTTGTGAGAAACCTCACGCGGGTTTATGCAAAGAGCCCCGCCTGTTGCGGCGGAGCTCTTCGTTGGAGGATTGGATTAGGGTGTGTTTACACTAGTTGGGTTTTGGCTGTGTTTTTTCAGGTAGACGGCGATGAGGATGAGCTGGAGGTTGGCGAGGAAGGTCTCGTCGAGCCTGTCGTAGCGGGTGGAGGCCTTGCGGTGGTGCTTCATGCGGTTGAAGACGCGTTCGACCATGTTCCGCCCTCCCCGGGAGACGCCGACGGACCGGGAGCCCTCTTTTTCGGCGCCCCGGCCGCGTGCCGGTGGACCTGTGGAATCTGCTGCGGCATGGCTTCGTGCCTTCGTTTCCAGTCGCGATTTGTTTTGTTTGGCGACAGAAAATCGTACACGGACACGGGCCATGCCCCTATCTCAAGCCCAGACCAAAGTACGCAAAATTTCGGGCGTTGTCCCACTGTTCCCCATTTATGGAATCGTAATTTACTAAAGCATGATTCCATAAACCGAACGATGGCTGTATTCATCTTCGAGGGCGGTTGAAACCGCGTCGATACGCCGAAGGGGTGCTCGCAGAACCATGGTTGCTGAAAGGCAGCCATTGGAATTCCGCCATTGTGCGAAACCTATCCGCCGTTCTGCGAGCACTCCTTCGGCGTGTCGTTAGGCGAGCATTTCGATAAGTGTGGAAATCATCGTGTACGTCGCCACGATGAACAGCAATCCTGCGAACAATCGCGTCAATACGACTTCCCGCATCCTGCGTGACGCCGGAGCTCCGACCAGTCCTCCAATCATTGAGGCCAATGCGAAGACGATCACGATTCCCCAGTCGATGCTGACGCTGGTCCCAATGCGTGACATCAGGCCGGCCGCCGATGCGATAATCATCACCAGCAGCGATGTCGAGGAGGCCTCGCGCATGGTGAACCCCAAAGCCAGCACCAGCATCGGCACTACGGCAAAACCTCCGCCGACGCCGAAAAACCCGGTTAATGCGCCGGTCGCCGTCGCGCATGCCACCAGCAGCCAAACGGACCGATGCGGGTTGGTGGAACCGGAATCGGCATGCGCGACGGTTCCGGCGTCACCGACTTGACTCATACGGCAGGATTTACGCACCATAAACACGCCAACCGCCATCAACAGCACGCTGAACAGTATCATCAGCATATGCGCGTCCACCATCAGGGATGCGCGCGACCCCAACACGTTGCCGACCGAAGACACCACGCCGAACACCAAACCGTCTCGCCAACGCACATGCCCTTCGCGGGCGCGAGGCATCAGCGATACCACCGCGGTCAATCCGACGATCACCAAGGAGCCGGCCGACGCGGCATGAGGCTCCTGTCCCAGCAGATACACCAGCACCGGCACGGATAGAATGCCGCCGCCGGCGCCTAGCGCCCCCACGACGATGCCGACACCGAAGCCGACTATCAATGCCAGAAAGAGATGAGTCATCGATACCAACCTTCCGAGGAATAAAACGGCATGTGCAATAGGGGGGGGGCAGCCGGCAGCGGCAAGCCGAATGAAGGAGTATTACGGCAGGGCTCCGCCGACCCTCACACGACTGCGAATGCGCGGATCCATGATTTCGGATGCGGCATGGCCGGAACGAATCAGGCGGGCCATGCCTATGATGTCCGGGCGGATATGCTCATAGAACAGTGAATAGCCCGCGCAGAGGTAGTTCTGTCCGTTTTGCCCATCCTTGGATTTCAGGAAACGGTCTTTCGGGCAGCCGCCGTTGCACATGCGCACATACGGGCATCGGTGACACTGATCGGTCAGTTCCGCATGTTTTTTCAATCCAAAACGTTGCATGCGCGCTGATTGCGACAAGGTGAAGAAATCGGCGTTGGCCACATTGCCGATCAGCCAATCGGGTTCCACCCAATGATCGCACGCATATACATCGCCATTGAATTCCAACGCGAAATTGTATCCGCATTCCGGGGCGTGTACGCATACGGCGTATTGTCCGAATAGCGAGCCCAGCGCGCCGTCGAAATCCTGGACGAATACCCGACCGACATCATGCGCTATCCATTCGTCGAATACATCGCATAAAAACCGTCCGTATGCTTTCGACGACGTGGAACGGGATGTGACCTGTTCGCCGGTTTGACGATACAGCAGACCGGCGCGTTCGCCTCGCGTCCCGGTGATTCGCCAGCCGTTGCGCTCCACCCGTTCCAGTTGCGAGGAATCCACCCGTTCGACGATCGGAATGAACTGCATGAAATCGGCGCCCAATTCGTCGCGAAAATATCGGTATACCTCCGAACCCCGTGTTTCGTTCGCATGATGCACCGTGCAGAGGATATTGCAGCGCACTCCCGCGTCGTGCAGTAATCGCCAACCTCGCACAGCCATTGCGTGCGTGCCTTTGCCACCACGATTCAATCGATAGGCGTCATGGCAGTCCTGCGGGCCGTCGATTGATACGCCCACCAGCACATCATGTTCACGAAGAAAGGCGACCCATTCGTCGTCGATCAGGGTGCCGTTGGTCTGCAAGGCATGTTTCACGAGTTGTTTCTTGCGCCGGTATCGTTCGCATAGGCTGACGGCGGTTCTGAAGAAATCGATGCCACGCAAGGTGGGTTCTCCGCCCTGCCACAGCATCGTCACCTCGCCATCGGGACTTGCCGCCAGGAACTGGCGAATGTACGATTCCAGCACCTCTTCGCTCATCATCTGACGGGCCGAATCGTAGAGCAATTCCTTCGAGAGGAAAAAACAGTATTGGCAGTCAAGATTGCAGGCCGCGCCTGTCGGCTTGGCTATCACGGTAAAGGGGAGGCGAGGCCGCCTCATCGTATCGTTCATCAAAACGCGCCTTATGTAGTGGTTGCACAAAGAGTCTCCGAATGCTCCTGATGGCACTTGTCTTCAGCGCCGTCAGACATTGCCTGCCGCCGTGGATTCCCGTGCACGCAGAATCGTGCCGACGGTCACTTTTTGCGGAAGCGTTTCCACGTCGGGATGTTCGATGCGTCTGCGCAACAAGGAAACGACGGCGGACGCCATGCCGGGCAGGTCGACTTCGACGGTGCTTAGAGTAGGGGTGCTGATGGCACTGTGGCGAATACCGTTGAAGCCGATGATTTTCACCTGCTCCGGCACCCGGACTCCGGCTTCATGCAATCCGTGAAGCATGCCTAATGCGATTTCGTCGTCCAAGCAGAACAAGCCGTCATATGGCATTCCGGCTTTCATGAAGAGGTTCGCTGCGCGAATGCCTTCGTCAGAATTCCACCCGACATCGATCAACCGTTCATTCACGATGGATTCGCGGTTTTCGTGATACAGGTCGGCCAAGGCATCCATCGCGGCATGCATACGCAATCCTTGGAGTGTCAGTACGGAAGAGCCTTCCGGGATATCGGCCTCCTTGTCGTCGGTCATGCCGCCGACGATGCCGATGGACGTGCAGCCCTGCTGGCGTAAGTGTTGGATCGCGCTGTTCACACCTTCGGAATTCGGGGATTTCACCCTGTCATATCGCGTGGTTTGTGTGAAATCGCCGAGAATCACAGCAGGTTTATCCCCGATCAGCATGGATAGGTCTTCATCGGCGTAATGCGCGACCGGCGCGACGAAAAACCCATCGGCCAACGAGGAGAGCGCGGAACCGATGATGCTGTTCTCCTCGGACGCCGAATGCTGGGACTGCTGCACCACCAGTTGCATGCCGGCCGAAGTGGCTTCCCGGGCCAACTCCACGGAAAGCATCGAATAATAGGTGGGGGAAAGATCCGGCACGACGAATGAGATAAGACCGCTGTGGTTTGACCGGAGCATTCGCGCGGAGAGATTCGTGTTGTAATGCAATGCCTGTGCTGCGGCCAGAACCTTTTTCCTGGTGCGTGGAGAAACGTTCGGAAGCCCGCGCAGCGCCGCTGAGCATGTGGTGTGGGACACGCCCGCCTGACGTGCCACGTCTTTGAGCGTCGTTGCCATATCATCCCTTTCTTTCCGCCAAGTCCGCCTCGGATGCTGAACGAACCGCTATCTCAAATGTAGACCATGGACGTACATGTGCTTGTCATCGTAGCCGCGACGTAAGGGCACGAGTTGTCCCCATCCCTGGACGTCATGCGCCCAGGCGCTGTCCGCCGCGGTTTCATGATGGGCGAACCACTCTCGCAGACGGTCGTGCAATTCGTTTTGCATATGCGCATGGGTGGCGGTGCCGTACAGGTTCTCCCGTTCCTCAGGATCGTTGCCGAGATGATAAAGCTCGCCGGGGCCATCATAGCGTTCGATCAGCTTGTAATCGCCGCTGCGTACCATGCGTCCGCCGCCGTACTCATCGAACACCATCACCGATTCGCGTTTGGCGTCATCGACTCCGCTTCTCGCCAGATTTGCGAATGACGAACCGGCGCGTAACGGATCGTCGGCCGGATCGACTCCGGCGAGTTCGCAGATAGTGGACATGAACCCGGTCGCCGATACATGATCGCTCACCTCGTGTGCTTCGGTTTGGCCGGGAAGGCGGATGATGAAGGGAACCCTCACGGAATTCTCCCAGAAATTCAACGGATAGGTGCCGTTTCCCTTGCCCCAGATGCCGTGATGTCCGCAACTGAAACCGTTATCCGCCATATACACGATAACCGTGTCGGAGGCGAGATCATGCTCGTCGAGTTTGTCGAGTAGCAGACGCAGTGCACGGTCTACGCCGGAAAGGGACGCCGCGTATCCGCGCAGTTGCGGTACGGGATCGTCGAACGCCTCATAGAATTCCGTGCGAGGTTTGGACCAAGGATGCGGAGGCTCCCGGGGAACCGATGCGAAATCGCATCCGCTGTACAGGTCGCAGAGTTCCTGAGGATGGCTTCCCACCCATGGGTGGTGCGGAGCCGTGAAATTCACCTGCATATAGAACGGGGAGTTCGATGTCGTTCTTCCCGCGATATTGCCTGACGCATAGTCGTCGAGGAAGCGACAGGCCTCATCGGCCACTGCATCGGTGAAATATCGCGGTTCGTCGCGTTTGTTGCCGTGGTCGTCCCAGATGGGCGCGTCGAAATACGGGCCGCCGCCTTTGCGATGCGCATACCAGAAATCAAATCCCGGTGCCGGTCGACGTGACGTCCCCACATGCCATTTGCCGCTCATTGCGCAAACGTATCCGGCTTCGTGCAGTACTTCCGGCAGGGTAAGCAATCCGCCGAGATACTCCTCCTCGTGCGGGTCAGGCTGCTCTTCACCCGGAATGAGCCAGTCGTGCACGCCGTGTGCGGATGGCATGCGCCCGGTCAGCAATGATGCCCGGGCAGGTGAACAGACGGGCGAGGCGCAATAGAAATTATCGAAGATCGTGCCCGTCTTTACCAGCTCATCGACGGTGGGCGTGACCAGTTCGGGCATGGTCCTGGTCAGCGCCCAGGGGCCTTGATCGTCGGTCATGACGACGAGGAAGTTGGGGCGCGACGTGCCGGTTTCCGTGTCGCTGCGCGAATCGTGGGTCATGTCTGATGACACGATAGCTCCTTTTCCATAGGTTCGCGGGTTGGGAATCCGGTGTGATGACGCCCCCGCGGTGCCGATTTCAGCTCCTTCGTACTATAGCATAAATCTTAACGTTAAACCATCGTGAGTGTCGTCTTCTACTGCGAATGTGGCGGGGATGGCGATGAGGAACAGCGCTATGGCGGCAAGGGGGTCGCGTGGTGTCCACAGTTGGCGACGACAGATTCACGTATTTCGATGAGATGCCTAGAAATGGCATATCTCTGGGCTTTATGAAAGGTGATATTACTCGGAAATCATCCGTGAATCACGAAATGCGTACCCTATGGTTCCGTATTCTTCCATGCATATTGACGCAATCGCCGTGTGGCGCGCCGGAGGGGGCTGGGTTTTGATTTCGGCGAATACTGTGTTACGTTATCTTAACGATACGATATGGAGATGCGATGACACTGCATTCGTATCGGTCCAGTAAAGAAGCTGACGAAAGAGGTTCATGTGAACAAGGGTTTATATAGGGCGGTATGCGCTGTGGCGGCCGCTGCGCTTGCGTTCCCCCTTGCCGCGTGCGGCAGTGGCGGCGGAGATACGGGTGCCAGCGGCATTACCGCCGATGATGTCCAAGCGGCGTTGGACAGCGACGAGGATATCACGCTCACCGTGTGGACGTGGGCCTATGACATCCGCAAAAAGAGCACTGACGCCTTTATGAAAAAGTATCCCCACATCAAAATCGATCTGGTCTCGACCGGCACGTCGTCGGATCATTACACCAAATTCCAGAACGTCGTCAAAGCCGGATCGGGCATTCCCGACATCGTGCAGACCGATTACGACTCGATGCCGCAATATGCCGCGACCGGATCCCTCGCCAATATCTCCGAAGAGTCGATAGAGAAGGAATTCGGCTCGCTCTACGCCGATGCGGCCTGGAATGCGGTCCACATGGGCGACGGACTCTATGGCATTCCCTCCGATCAGGCCCCTGTCGCGATGTATGTGCGTGCGGACATCCTGGAGGAATATGGCATCGACGTCCCGACCACATGGGACGAGTTCGAGGAAGCCGGCAAGAAGCTGCACGAGGCGGACCCGACAAAATACATGGGAGTCTTCGACACCAGCAATGCACATTTCATGGACTACTTCTTCCGCGCGGCAGTCGTCAAAACCTATTCCGTTGACGGTACGGAAAACGTGTCCTTCGACATGCAGAACGACGAGACCAAGGAGGTCATGGAACGCATCCAGCGCATGATCGACGAAGGCGTCATCGAAGCGACGGCGACCGGCACCGATCAGTTCACCCGGGATTTCCTCGACGGACGCTACGCCACATGGATCGACGGTTGCTGGCGCGGCGCGCTGATCGCCAGCAACATGCCCTCGCTTGAAGGCAAGATGACCGTGGAACTGCCGCCGGCATACGGCGACTCCTCCGCCGACCTGAAAACGGCCACCATCGGCGGAAGCATGCTGGCCATGACCTCAGCATGCCCGAAGGAGAAACAGGCCGCGGCGATAGCGTATATGAACTGGGTCAGCTCCGATCCGGACGCCATCGGAGCGTGGCAGTCCTACGGCGGCAGCTATTTCAATGCGGCGAAGTCCTTCCAGACCGACTCCGAACAGGCCAATATCACGGACGACTTCTTCCGAGGGGAGAAGGTCAAGGCCGTGTACTTCGAATCCGCGTCGAAGATCAACGACGATTGGGACGTGCTTCCTTTCAACTCCCAATACGCTCAGGAATTCGTGGACACGGTGGTGCCGGAACTCACTGAGGACGGTGACCTGTACAACGCCTTGGGCAAGTGGCAGTCGAATCTGGAGACGTATGCCGAAGACCAAGGATTCAACGTCGTTGATAAGTAGGATTCGTGATTCTCGGGCGGCGGTCGCGATGACGGCCGCCATCCGAGGGCGCGGCAATGAAGGAGAATGAGCATGACTCACGCAGCCGATGGAGACGCGCGGATGCCACTCAGGAAAGAAAAGCAGCAGTATGTCGGTATGCTCTACTGTTTGCCATACGTGGTCGTATTTCTGATGGGAACGATTCTTCCCATCCTGTACGCCTTATACCTCAGTTTCTTCAAGGAACGGATGGTCGGCGGCTCACGATTCGTCGGTCTCAAGAATTTCGTCCGCGCTGTGAGCGACGCGAAACTGTGGGAGAGTTTCGGGCGGGTGAGCCTCTACTTCCTTATTCAGGTGCCGCTGATGCTGGCGCTGGCATTGCTGGCGGCCCTGATTCTCGACTCCGGCAGGATCCGTCACATCGCCATTCCCCGTATGCTGTTGTTCCTCCCATATGCGGTGCCCGGTGTGATTGCGGCATTGATGTGGGGATACATTTACGGTCAGCGCAATGGCCTGATCGGTCAGTTTTTCCAAATGTTCGGAGCGCAGGCGCCGAACCTGCTGTCCGCCGACGCCATGCTGTTTTCCATCTCCAATATTGCACGGTGGTGCTTTATGGGATATAACATGCTGATTTTCTATGCTTCGCTCCGCGTCATTCCCGGCGAGTTATACGAATCGGCGCGCATCGACGGTGCGTCCGAATTCCGCATCGCATGGTCGGTGAAGATTCCGATGATTCGCAGCACCGTGATCATGACATTGCTGTTTTCCATCATCGGCTCATACCAGCTGTTCAACGAACCGAACATTTTGAAGACGCTGGTTCCCGAAGTCATCAATAGTTATTACACGCCCAATATGTACACCTATAATTTGGCGTTCACCGGGCAGGATATCAATTATGCCGCAGCTGTGTCGCTTGTCGTCGGATCCATCACGATGCTGATCGTGGCGGCAGTGAAGCTGTTCGGTTCACGTTGGGAGGAACGGTAATATGGCAACGACGAATGCCTCTGCTGCGTCATGGGGGACGCGCCTGGTCAACCGATGGAGGCGCAAGGAGTATGAGCGCAAACTGAAGAACCGTCAAACGGATGGTCCTCTCATCAAGCTGACGCCCCAACAAAAAGGCATGAACGTACTCCTCCATCTCATCATGCTGCTGATGTTGCTGTATTGCGTTATTCCGCTGATCTGGCTGGTGTTTTCCTCCACGAAAACCAATGAAGGCCTATACGCGTCGTTCGGCTTATGGTTCGATGACGAAAACGTGTTCTTCCAGAACATCGTGGACACATTTACCTTTCAGGAGGGCGTGTATACGCGATGGCTGCTGAACTCGATTCTTTATGCGGTCGTCGCTGGCTTGGGTTCCACCATTCTTGCCGCTTTCGCCGGATACGCCATCGCGACCATGAGATTTCCCGGCCGCAATATGCTGCTGTGGATCACCCTGATTTTCATGTCGATTCCATCCACGGTCATCACCGTTCCGCTGTTTCTGATGTATGCGAAGATCGGATTGGTGAACACGCCGTTGGCGGTCATCATACCGCAGCTGTCGAATCCGTTCGGCTTATACCTGATGATCATCTACGCACAGACATCCATTCCGCAATCTCTGGTCGAGGCGGCGCGTCTTGACGGTGCCAATACGTGGACGATTTTCTGGAAAGTGGCTTTCCCGCTGTTGTCGCCGGGGTTTGTGACCGTGCTGCTCTTCGCGTTGGTCAGCGTATGGAACAATTATTTCCTGCCGCTGATCATGTTGTCCAACACGGATGACTATCCGCTTACCGTCGGTTTGAACGTATGGCTCAAGATGGCCTCCGATCCTTCGGCTCAGCAGGTGCCGAACAATCTTATTCTGACCGGGTCGTTGCTTGCCGTCGTCCCGCTGGCGATATCGTTCCTGTTCCTGCAACGGTACTGGCAGTCCGGTTTAGCGGCCGGTGCCGTCAAGCAGTGACGTCGGAACTGCTTGCTTGCTCTTCCGACTCCGCGACACGCCGAAGGGGTGCTCACAGAACCGTTGTTGCCGAAAAGCAACCATTGGAATTCCGCCATTGTGCGAAACCTATCCGCCATTCCGTGAGCACCCCTTCGGCGTGTCGTCGTATCCGGCGCGTTCCTACGAGCAGAGCCAATCCATGACGTTGGTGATATGGATGCCTTCGTCGGTCATGCCCTCGCTATGCCAGTCGAGGGTGAGCACCGTGCGGGGGAATGCGTCGCCCAATCGCCGCAGCGGGTCTAATTCCCGCTCCCGGGTCTGCTCCTCGGTCATGTTCAACGTGACCTGAATGTACTGCTTGTTGTTTCCGCGCTTCGCGATGAAATCGATTTCGCCGTCGGGCAGCGATCCGATGGTGACATCGTAACCGCGTCGCTGCAGTTCCATGAAGACGATGCCTTCGAGCTGGGCTCCGCGATCCGAGCCGTTGAAACCCGTGGCGAGATTGCGAAAACCGTTGTCGACGGGGTAGAACTTGCGTTGCGGGCGCAGCAGTTCCTTGCCTCGCATGCGTTCCTGTTGCGCGCTGTAGACGATGAACGAGCGTTCGAGCGCGCTGATCTGGTTGTCGACGGTGGCGTAGGAGGCGTTCGCGCCGGCGCTTGTGAGCGTGTTGGCGACCTTGTTGACGGAGAACAGGTTTCCCGACGTTGAGAACAGATATCGGCTGAGTTTTTCCAATGTGGCGATGTCGCGGATGCCGTACCTTCCCGCCACGTCCTTCATCACAATGGATTCGTATATTGAGGTGAGTATTTCGGTCGCCTTGTCCTGGTCCGGCTGGCCGGTGGCGAACAGGCCGGGCATGCCGCCGAACATCATGTATTTGGAGAACAGCTGGTCCGTGGAATCCGTGGTTCCCTGAGCCCGATGATGGCGTTGGTATTCGTCGAAGGAGAGCGGATATACGGGGATGGTGATGTAGCGACCCGTCAGATGGGTCGCCAGTTCGCCGGATAGCAGCCGTGCATTCGATCCGGTGATATACACGTCGGTGTCGTCACGGGAATGCAGCCGGCGAACCACTTCCTCCCATCCGGGAACGTCCTGTATCTCATCGAGGAAAACGTAGAAGGGGCCGGGTCGGGATTCTTGCGTGGCTTGCATCAGGTCGGCGTGCAGGTCGGTCGCCGAATATCCGATGGGCGTGTCGAAGGAATCGAAGCGACGGGTGAAGATATTGCTCGCGGGAACGCCGTCGTCGAGCAGTGATTGCGCATAATGTTCCAGCAGCGTGCTTTTCCCGCACCGTCGGACGCCGGTAAGCACCTTGATCTCCGGGGTGTTCCGGTGGCTGCGCAGCGTGTCGGTGAGCTTGTCTCGTGCGATATACCCCGTCATCTTCACGCCTCCGATTTCTAGTGTATTGCAAAACAGTCATTAAATCGACGTTGATTTTCAGTATACTTGAAATTATGCATTCTGGAGTAATGATTCTATAGTGTACTCAAAATCGTGTGGTGGGTGTCGTCTGCCGCTGTCGGCTGGTGTGTGCTGTGGTATCAGGGTTCCGTTACTGTTTGAGCGGCGCTGCCACTGTTGGTGGTGCCCGAGTTTTTGCGCACGTTGGTCTTCGCCCGCCCCTGTGGCGATGATCAGTTCGCTGCTGGTACGTTCTCACCGAGCCCTGACATGTCGAGGTAGCGTCGCGTCGACCACTCGCTGGAGGTCACGTAGCGGACTCTCGCGCATATGAGCATCAGGGCGCAGCGCCCGTCGGGGAAGCCGCCGACCACGCGCGTGCGCCTTCCGATCTCGCGGCTGAGGCGTTCGATCATGTTGTTGGCGCGGATGCGGCGGCGATGCTCGCGCGGGTAGTCGTCGAGCAGATGGGTCGTCGTCTCGCCGATGCCCTCCCTGAGGCATCTGGCGGCCTCCTTGAGTTTCCTTGATTCCATGTCCTTGGCGGCGGATTCCGCCTTCTCCAACGCCTTGTCCCTGGTTTCCATGGAGAACACGGCCAAAAACCCAACTAGTGTAAACACACCCTAGTTGTGATGGCCGGCAGCAGTATTGTTGCTGTTCTGTGGGCCGTGTGCAAAGATGCGGTTCCAGTAATCGAGCATGTCTTCGCGGCTCATGGCCAGATAGATGCCCATGGCCAGCACGGCCACGTCTTCCTTGAGCAGATCCTTGATCTCGATGGTACCGCTCAGCTTGGGCCAGCGCTGAAGCACTGCAAGCATGCCGCCTACGGTGAATTCAATCATGAGATCGGTTGTGAGGTCAAGATGTTCGGGGTCTCGTTGCAGCATGCTGATCATCTGCAGTCGGCAGAAATCGCGCAGGGATTCAGTCAGTTCCAGCGTGCTGTGCGGGCCGGCCAGCAGAGCCAATCGGTCGAGACGCTGGCGCTGTTCCGGGTTGGCGAGCGTGGCGGTGATACGTTCGCGCCACTGCTCCTCGGGGTTGCCGTTCGGGTCGGGGGTGCGGTTGATCGGGATGGATTCGACCTGATGCAGAATGGCGGAATCGGCCAGTTCCGGCAGTCCGGAGAAGTGGTAATAGAACGAATTGCGGTTGACTCCGGCCTCGCTTACCACATCGGTAACGGTGATTTTGCGGTAGTCGCGGTCGGCGAGTAGTTCCCAGAAAGCGTTTTCGAGGCGCTCTTTGGCTGGCAGCACCTCGGAATCATGACGTGGACGCGGCATCTCTTCCTCCTGACACATTGCGCTAATAGTCACGCTGTCTAATAAGTTATTGGACACTATAACTAGTATCTCTAGACATCTGTGGGTTTATCGTTGGGTTCGTTCTTCTGCTCGGTAGCGGGTGTGCCGTTTGGTTCGTCGGCGTCTGCCGCTGCCTTGGCGTTGGCGGAATCTGTCTTGTGTTTGGCGGTGGCGGCCTTGATCAGAATGGGCACTGCTTCGGCTAAATGCCGCCGATCCTCGGGGGTAAGTCCCACGAACGCGCCAAGCATGGAGGGGATTGAAGCGGGGAAATTGCTCATCACTTCGCTGAACGTCGTGGCGCCATTGGAGTGCAGCACGGTGAACAGGGCGTCCACTGCACGCTCGCGCTGTTCCGGCGTAAGCGCGCCAACCCAATGATTCAACTCTTCGTTGAACAGTTGGGAGCTGGAGCTGAGATCGGGCTCGGTGACGAACTGATCGCCGTCCACCAGCCAGGTGAATGCGGAATGCTGCATAATGCCGTCCGAATCGGAAGACACCACACGGCATGGTTCAGGAGTCTCGAAAATCATGCCCACAATCGATGAGCTCGGCACGATTTTCGTCACCTTTGGCTGGATTCTGCGGTAGGCGGGGCTGGTCACGATTTCCGAGGGGAAGCCGGGGCCGTCCAGCGAATAGATATGCCGAATGCGGTTTTGGACTTTGGCGTCGGCGTTCATCGCCGCATAAATCGCCAGATTGCCGCCTTTGGAGTGGCCTACCAGAACAATCGGACCGTCCCATAGGCGGGCCACCGTATCCAGATATGCACTGGCTGCGCGTTGGGCCGGTACTGGATACTGGAAAGCCATGTTGAAATCCTCTTTCCAGCCGATTAGCGAATCATCGGTTCCGCGGAAGGAGAGGACCATGGTGCCTTTATGCGTAGGGTTGCGACGGTTTCGGCCGTCGGGCAGCTGGAACGTCGCCGCGGCAAATTGGGTTTGCTCGCCGCGGTTGACGTGCTCGACGACGGCTCCCAGCTGTATGCCGGTAAAGCGCGGATTATTGCCGGCCTCCTCGAACAGAGTATGGGTGAGGCGTGGATCGATCACCGAGACCATTTGGGCTTCGTGGGGTTTGTCATCTTCCGATGTATCGATTGAACGATGCAATTCTTGGTTGGCCTCTTTGAGGCTGATTGATTCCATTGCCGGATGCCAGAGCCCTTTGAGCCATATCAACGGATGTTTGGGTTCAAATGTACGGATGCGCGTGGCGAATGAGCCGGATTGCTGCTGTTCGTCAAGCATCAGTGTGGGGCAGATGTTGGCCACGTCTTCATAGATGAGTGTGGCGATAATCAGGGCGTCGATTTCATTGAACGGCAATTCGGAGAACGGGCGCAACTCGGTGCGTGCATAGTCGATGATGCCTGTCATACACGCCTCCCGATCTTGTTCATGGCCCTACGGCACAAGTTCATGCACGGCCGCAGTTTGCCTGCTGCCATGTGCTTTCCATTGTAGGGATTGTATGGGTGCCGATGGCGCACTGATGGTGAACAATTCCGTATGGGTTTCTCGGCATGACTCGGGAAATTGTTGGGTGGTCGGGGCGGAGCCCTGTGCTGAGTGCCGGTTGTCGTTTGCCGTGGGCGTTGAGTGCCGATTTATACCGGCCGGATATCGAGCAGATCGAATCGCGTTATATCCACGCCCTCGTGCTCGAGCAGTTCGGCCTTGATGTCGAGCCGGCCGCCATAGCCGCCAAACGCGCGGCCTGATCCGACCACGCGGTGGCAAGGCACGATGATGGTGATTGGATTGTGCTTGACCGCGCCTCCAACCGCTTGCGCAGCCATACGCCCTCCACCGCGGCGTTCGGACAGCTCGGCGGCTATCTCTCCGTAGCTGGCCGTCATGCCGTAAGGAATTTCTGCAACGAGTTGCCATACTTCGTGCTGAAACGGAGTGCCCGCCGGATTCATTGGTGGGGCCTGGCTGAGGCTTGGGCGTTCGTCTGCAAAGTAGGCCTGCAGCCAGTCGCGGGTTATGCGGAACACCTCGAGTTCGGAATCTGGCGTTCCGTTGTCGTGCTGCTGGTTCTTGGTGACCCACCACCAGTCCTCGAGGCATAGCTCGGTGAGCGCCTCACCGTCTGAAGCCATCATCATCCGACCGATGGGTGTTTCCGCGGTGGTGCGTATCAATTGCCGTTGTGCCATACAGCCATTATGGCGTGTTCGCGCGGCTTTCTGCATTTCGAGGGGCTGATTTACGTTTCTTCGGAGGTCTACTTCCGTTTCAAGGGGCTGGTGTCCAAGTAGACGAGGCGCAAAAATGGCGGAATGGCGTTGGCATTATGCTGTGGATACTTGTGGTGCAAAGGATGACCGGCCCCTCGAAACGGAGATAGATATTCGGAAAAGCTCAAATCAGCCCCTTGAAATGGAATTAGAGCTCAATTTTGATGGAATGTGGAACTTGCGCGCGAAGCGGTGGACAATGGGAACCATGAACACATTTGGTTTGGGACATGACGTGGTGGATGTGGCCGCGTTCGCTGAACAGTTGGGACAGCCGGGCTCGCATATGCGTGCTCTGTTTTCCGTGCGCGAGGTACGGCAGGCGGAGGACCGCGCACGCCAAAAAAACGATGGCGAAGCTGTCCATCTGGCCGCCAAATGGGCCGGCAAAGAGGCGTTCCTTAAAGCGTGGTGTGATTTTCTGGGGAGTGCGCCGTTCCCGTTCACGCTGGATAATTTCCCGTGGCGCGAGATTGAGATTCTCGATGATTCGCGCGGTGTGCCGCATGTGTCGCTGAGTGGTGACGCATCGCCGGCGTTCCAGACTGATTACTCGGGTTCGATCCCCGACGTCCGCATCTCCCTGAGCCATGATGGCCCGGTTGCGTCCGCCGTGGTGATGATTCAATCCGGTAATGATTCGCGCGAAATCCGCTGAACGGTGCGAAATTTCAGCTTCTCTTCGGCGCGTCCTCGGTTACATGCATCGAACCGGTTTGATATAGTTGACGCAACATGTCAAACGATTGACGCGAGCAGCGGGCAGAGACGAAGGAGTTTCCGGTGGCTCAGAGCAGCCAGTCGGCACAGGCAGAGAAGTCAATCGCGCAGAATAAGGCAAAGAAAAGGCATACCGGCACTGTTTTCAATACCCGCTTCGCAGCTCATAAGGATGAACTTGAGCGGCTCTTCATGAGTCTGTACAACGACCATGATGCCTTCGACTCTCTCGTCGACAGCATGGCTGAGGCCTATGCTGACCGTCCCGCCGACCTGAAGCGTCTCGACAAGTCCCGCGAACAAGACCCGGATTGGTACAAGCGCGGCAACATGTTCGGCATGACCATGTACACCGACCTGTTTGCCGGGGATCTCAAGAAGCTTGCCGATAAGATCCCGTACCTCAAGGAGCAGAAGCTCACCTACCTGCACCTCATGCCGCTGCTCGACATGCCCCACCCGAACAATGACGGTGGCTATGCGGTCCAGGGCTTCGACACTGTAGACCCGAAGCTCGGCACCAACGAGGACCTCGCCGCGCTCGCCAAGAAGCTGCGCCGCGCCGGTATCAGCCTGTGCATCGACTCAGTGAGTTATCGTTTTTCTTCCCCCGTGCGCGTCGTTCAGGCCGTCGGCGCGATTAGTCGGGTCTCACCTTTCATCAATTTGGATGTCAATCCGCCGAGGAGCGGCATGAGGAATACGGTCACGGCGCCGGCGGCCACCAGCGTTGACGCGGTGGTTTGGTGCATGGTGCCGCCCTGCACCGCAAGAGAAGTCACGGCCACAATCAGCGGCAGAGCCGTTGTAAAATACAGCGAAACGGTGAGCTTATCCTGCGGGTCGAGTGGGTTGACTCGATGGTCGAGCGTCGTGGCCACAAAAATTGGCACCGCGCGCACCAGCAGCAGCATGATGATGAAGGTGATGAGCAGTGCAGGATTGGCCACGACCGCTTTCACGTCAATGGATGCGCCGGAAACCACGAAAAACACGGGAATAAGGAAGCCATAGCCCACGCCTTCGAGCTTCAGGTTCAATGTATGGTTGCCGTTCGGCGTGACGAATCGCAGGATGAAGCCGGCCGCGAACGCGCCCAGCACCACATCAAGCTGGAACAGGAACGCCAGACCCAGTTCGCTGAGCAGTTCAACGGCTTTGGTCACCCAGATTTTATCTAGGATGAATGGTCCGAATATCGCCCCGAACACCAGCAGCAGCACGGTCTGCGGCATGGGTTTGCCGGGAATAAGCTGCGTGATGATAGGACACGCCACTGCAATCATCATGATGATGGATAGCGAGACGAGATCATAGGTCATGGTCTGATCGAATTCTCTCCGTTTTCTTGAATACGTTTCGGCAGTGTAGTTCGTCCCGTTGTCTCGAAGCGGTCATGTAGTCTTGCCGTGTGACAACCCTGCGACAGGCGCGGTTGCCATCCCCACAGAAATATGTATAATAACCCAAGTCGCCAAAAGCGACGTTTGCGCGGATGTAGCTCAATGGTAGAGCCTCAGTCTTCCAAACTGATTACGCGGGTTCGATTCCCGTCATCCGCTCCACTATTTATATGTTGGTGTATCTAATTGGGAATACCGGAAGGGTGAGCTACCCCGAGTAGTATTAGTACTCATGGTGTTGAGAATCGACGAAGCTGAACTGCGTGCCAAGCTCTTTGAGCACAAAGAGCAGATTGCAGATTGGTTTCGGCCCGATTGCCAATGGGGTTGTCATCATCATCGAAGGATTGTTTTACATTCCTGCTGCTCTCACATCTGGACTCGACCAAATTTTTCAAGGATTGCTCCTTGCATTGAGCATTATTTTCATATTCTAGGGAGTATGGAGTTTGATTACTGCTTGCAGAAATAAGTATGATGCCATAACACTGTATGAGGATATCGCCAACATGGATAGAACCGAACGAAGAAGCTCGATCATTGCGGTGAAAGACGCTAACCGATATCTTCTGTATCGTGATTTAGGTTGGGGATGCGACTTTTTCCCTAATCATGCAACCGCAAGCAGTACTGATGAGGATGTTCGTCAGCTGACGACGTATTTTGCCGATGAATTCGGAATTCCTGCTAAAGACTTTACTCTGTCTCACATTTGTGTGAAGGATTCTGAGAAGCCATCCGCGGAGCATGATGGAGAGGTTCGTTATTACGAATACACGCTATACCGCGCTAGCGTAACGGTAATGCCTGACGCCTGGCGTTCCACTGAGTTCCATGTTGGTGCCAAGGACTGCCGCTGGATGACTCTTGATGAGATGCTTGCCGACCCTGTCATCAACAAAATCAATCATGATGTTGTTGCGATGGTGCGGGATAACTTGTGATTGTTGCCGCCTTTGGGGGCATATGGTTGTTGGGCCGAAGCGCGTTCTATACCTCGATAATCATCGGAATCAGGGCGTAGCATGCTCTATGGAACTCTCTATACCCTGAAAACACTGAAAATCAGGATATAGCGCGGTAGAACAGAATCTGCAAACAGCGGTATGCCGAGGAATGAGGTCCTCTTCACCCACGACGTAACGCAGATTCGTATCTTATGGACCTTATATATAGGTTTGTGGCCAAGGTGCTACCCACAACATTGCCCGTAACGCCACCGCCCGCAACAGAACACGGCCTTGGTGAGTCGTATGTTTGCGTTCACAGAAATTGCATGTAGCATGTCTTCGCATATGCGTAACGACGTGTGACCATGTGGCATTGCACACACAGAACGGTGGCATGCTGACGGCCGACGGTAACTCCGCGCCCCACGTAGCGGCAGCAAATCTGCCCCTATTCCCGAATTGTGGGAGCAGCACGCCCCACAGGGGCGAAAAAGTCCGTTATCGTAGGGTGGATGACGAGGGTGCCACTTTTCAAAAATTCCAAGGTTCTTTTCAATATCGGGTAAGAATTTCCCTCTATCCGGGTGGACGCATTCGTGCTTTTTGCTTAATAACGTAACGCCTTGTAGGTGTGACGCCAGGCTTTGGCGTACGCGATCGTAAGAGACAGGCAAGGCTATGAAGAGAATTGCAGAATGGTTCGCCGCGGTAGGGGCCGCAGCGAGCAAGAGTGGCAAACGGCTAGTGGCCGTCGTGGCCGCCGTAGCGATGCTTGGCGGCGTCGCCGGCGTGAGCGCGACCGCCATGGCCGATGACCAGTCTGCGGCCGATACCCAGCAGTCCACCGCCCAAACCGAAACTCCGGCAAACACCGACAGTAAGGACGCCGGTACGGATACCGGTAACAAGGATGATTCGACCAAGGCCGATGCGACCAAGTCTGATGACGCCGCAAGTGCCGATACCGATGCTGCCGCCTCGGAACTCACCAAGCAGACGGCTCCTGCTCCGACTTCGACGTTGAACACGCAGGCAGCCGAAGCCACGAATGGCAGCTGTGTGTATGCAGGTAACGTTGCCTCTGGGCTGAATAACGTGTGCTGGCTGGATATGACGAACTTCACCGCGGCCCAGAACCAGCTTCAGCCCATGAGCGTGAAGCTTTCGGACTCGTTGACGATGAAGTTCAACATCAAGTATACGGGTGGTCGTACGTTGCGTTCGGCCGCCGTGCCTACTTGGAATAAAGCGGCGTTCGGCCATTACGGTTATGCCGGTTTCCCTGAAGGAACCAAGCCTGCTCTGTATCAGATAACCGGATCTTACAATACCGAGTCCACGGTAGAGCTGACGGACATCAAGATCGTAAATGCTGATGGCAGTGAAATCACCGGCAATTATTCGTTTATGATGGCGGATGCCGAGAGCACGAACAACGATGAGAGCATCTCGTTCACTTCTTCAAACGAGATCGAGCAAGTGGCCCAGTTCCCGCAACAGGGTGATGCCAACTACAAGAATTATGCGTTCGGTGATCAGACGTTCTCCGCTGACCACAAGACCGTGACCGGTGGTGGTGTGAGGACTGGTGCCAATCCAGGCATATACCTGTACAAGACCAAGTCACCGGATACCGTATCGGTGACGATGGGGGTCCATTATGGGCGCGAGATTCAGGCGGCGATCTTCGGCGTGCTGTTCTCCAATGCGGAGACCACTGTGACCACGAACAACGCTTCTGATACGTTTGCTGGCAAGGTCGAGTCGCAGACCTATGGTTCCGAGCAGACCGGTGGCGTAACCGGTTCTAATTCCGCTACCAGCAAAGTGGTGAACATGCTGTCGGATACGGACACGTCCGAACAGGTGAAGTTCACTCTGTCCGCCAGCGAAAACACTAATTGGAATGATTACAATGTCTCGTTCACCTGTGATGGCGATTGCGGTGAATACGATGCAACTCCTCAGATTGATACTGCGACCGGCAACCGGTATGTGACCGTCAGCGTCGCGTCAGAGAAGTCCGCGCATGGTAAGTGGGTCGTGACCAAGAAGGTCAAGCTGGACACCCCGAAGATTCAGAAGTCGATTTCGAAGGATGAGGTGGATTCTGCGGCTACTGGTCAGAAGGATTCCTACACCCTGAGCCTGAATGTCAAGGGCAACACGGTCTCCGGTACCACGACTTCCGGTGAAAAGGCCAAGATCGATGTGGCGTTCGTGCTGGATACTTCCGGAAGCATGAACGACAAGGTTGGCAATTCCACGCGTCTGAAGAACATGCAGAATGCGATTACCGATAACGGTGGTTTGTCGTCTGTGCTGTTCAACTCGCCTGACAAGATTGACGCGCAGGCGCATGTGATTACGTTCGCGAGCGGTCTTGGATTGGATGGTACGTCAGTGCTGTCTACGAAGGCCGACCTCGATGAGGTCGTTAACGGGCTGACCGCTAACGGTGCTACCCATTGGGAGAAAGGTCTTGAGCGGGTAAGCAATATCAGCACAAGGCCTGGCGCGACCAAGTATGTCGTGTTCCTTACCGATGGCGACCCCGGTAATAAAGGTTGGAAAGAGACTAACGTCTACAGCTGCGGTGTGCTTGGCTTGCAGACATGTGACGATAACGATTCCGCCCGTTCCGTATATAACGCTTCGGTGATCGCTGGTAAACAGTTGGCGAAAGCTGGCTGGAACATACTTAATGTTGGCGTCGACATGCCGACGACGGTGTACGTGAATCCGGAGGCTGACTCGGTTAGCGGAAGCAATCATAAATTGCACAATCATTCGTTCAGCCCAACTGCTGGTTGGGTCTCTCCTTTGGAAGCGCTGACCGCGCGTGAAAATGACAACAAGTCCACCACGGTCAAGGACCAGCTGATTAAGGCTTACCCGAAGACCACTTCCAGTGAGTTGGCTCAGGTGTTCAAGGACCTCGGCCAGATCATCACCACGACCACGACGAAGTCGTATGGCAAGGTGAGTATCGTCGATACCCTGTCCGACTACGCCGACCCGTTGTTTGAGTATGACAAGCAGTCTGGTGAGATTACGTCTGGCGTTACGGTGGTTACGAGTGACAGGTCGAATGTTGATGCCGAAGTGGCGTCCAAGACCTATGATGTCGCTACCCGTACGGTGACAGTGACGTTCAGGGACGGCTTCACGCTGGCCAAGGACGTGACCTATTCGGTGCAGTTCAAGGTCAAGCCTTCCGATAAGGCGTATGAGACGTATGCGTCGAACAAGCAGTCCGAAAAGGGCGGCTACACGGATACGGATAACACCGTGCATCAGGGTGAAACTGGTACCGGTACAGATTCGGAAAACAAGGACGGTTTCTATTCCAACGCGGAGGCCCATTTAGCGTATTCCGAGTGCACCGCAGTCAACAATGTCGCGAAGGATTGCGTGTCGAAGGATAACGTGACATATCAGAAGCCTGTCCTGCAGGTGAAGACCGGCAAGATTCAGGTGACCAAGAAATGGGATCCGACCGATTCCGAGCCAAAGGATGGCTCGAAGGTGACGGTCAACATCTACAAGGGTGACCATGCCGACGGCGGCCAGAAGGTCGATACCCTCACCCTGGCCAAGGATGGTGGCTGGACTGGTTCCTTGGGGAACTTGGCCCCAGGCACCTACTTTGTGGAAGAAACCAATGTAGACGGTTACACGGCGTCCTACAGCCAGAGCCAGACGGTGACCATCACTGCCGACGATCTGTGGAAGGCTGAGCCGAACATGACGAAGTTCGACAACGTTAAGACATATGACGTGACTATCACGAACACGTTGAACCGTGTTGATCTTGATGTCAATGCAAACGTCAAGGTGAGCAAGACCGTGCAGGGTGCCGCCGCGTCCAAGGACTTCACATTCAACCTGACCTGCGCCAAAAGTAACGCCGCGTGCAAGGATGGCGTGACCTGGCCGAAGGATAGCAACGGCTCGTTGACCGCGACCGCGTCCAAGTCCGACTTACAGACCATTGGCACCCCGGCGGATGCCAAGTTCCCGGACGGCTCGACGTTGCAGCTCAAGGCCCCGACCGGTACGACTTCGGCCGTCTACGAGTTCACAGTTTCCGAGGATCAGTCGGGCAATCCCGCGGGCTGGAAGTACGACACCGATACGGTGACCGTCAAGGTCACGGTGAGCAAGAAGACTGACGGCTCCGGCTACAAGACCAATGTCGAGTACGTGTACGCCGACGGCGATTCCGATAAGACGGATAATCCAAAGTCGGCTGACTTCACGAACGTCTTTGTCGCCGTGTCTAGCTTGCCGGTGACCGGTGGCCGCTCGGCCCGTGACTGGCTGATCTACGGCGGTGGCCTTGGCCTGTTGGCCTTGTTGGCCGGTGCCGGCTACACCGTCTGGCGCAAGCGTCAGCTCGTCTGACCCGAACAGCCTGAGGCGGCCGCCCCTGGCTCCCCTCAGGGAGGGGAGCTGGCCGCCGAAGGCGGACTGAGGGGAGTCGACAAAGGCTCCTCTCCCCGGAGAAAACACATTAAAGGTGTACGGAGATTGCGAAGTCCCTTGGCAGAAGGACCGGAGTCTCCGTGATTGCAGAAAACAAGTACAAAGTAAAGGAAGAGAGGGCTTCTCATGAAGTTGAGGAAGCTTTTCGCGGGCGTCGCTGCGGCGGCGACCCTGTTGGGCGGCATGGCGTTCGGCGCCACCGCCGCCAACGCGGCGGATACCGCGTCCATCACCCTGAGCGGCAAGACCGTGAAGGGTACCGTGTACACTGCGTACAAGATCGGTTCCTATGACACTGTCAGTGCGAAGGTCGAGAACGACAAGCTCGCGTCCGTCGGCGTGACGACGGACCAGGCTTGGAAGACGGATGCCGAGAACGTGCTGGGCGCCACAGTGACTAATACTCCGGAGTACAAGGGCTACGGTGATCCGCTGGCCTATGTGGCGGGCACCACCGGCTACTACACCAACACCCCGGCAACGCTGCCGAACGCCTCCGCGACCATGGAATCGTTCGTCCAGAGCCTGGCCGGCAAGCTGGATGGCAAGACGGCCGTGGACCCGTCCCAGACGGTTGCCAATGATAACGACAAAGTCGTCTTCTCCGGCCTTGACGAGGGTCTGTACCTGATTGTTTCCAAGACGGATACTGAACCCGCCACGGACGCCGGCTCCCCGCTGGCTATCGTCGGCACCCAGGTGACCGTCAACGGCACCGCGTACACGAAGTTGGGTGCGAACAATCAGACGCTGGGCAAGGCCGTGGTCAAGCCGTCCACCCCACAGAAGCCGAGCAAGTCCGCGAGTGACCTGAACCCGTACGTGGGCGCCACCATCACTTACACGCTTGAGGGCACCGTGCCGGCCAAGGCCAATTCCTTCAAGTTCGTCGATACCCCGAGCGCTGGTCTGACTGTCAAGCTGGATACCCTCAAGGTGAACGTTCAGGGCGAAACTGACCCGCTCGCCAACACCGAGTACACGGTCGACCCCGCCTCCGGCGACTTTAACACCTCCGCTGCTAAGCCGTCCTTCACCATCGCGCTGAACAACGCTACCAAGTACCAGGGCAAGCACATCGTCGTCAAGTACAACGCGCTGGTCAACAAGAAAGCCAACGTCAACGGCACCAACAACGATGTCAGGTTCGACAACTCCAACCAGACCACTACCACCACCATCACCCCGCAGCTGAACACCGTGATCTTCACCAAGAAGGGTGTGGATGCCGACACGAATGCTCTGAAGGGCGTCGTGTTCCAGATCGTGGCTGATACGAACAACGCAACCCCGCTGCCGGACGGTACCGCAACCGAGGCCACCTCAGGCGACAAAGGTGTGGTCACGTTCTCCGGTCTGCCGAACGGCACGTACACCATCACCGAGAAGACCCCGGCCGATGGCTACCTGACCACCGCCCTGCCTTCGTTCACAGTTACCGTCGAGAACGGCAAGGTCACCGACGTCACCCCGACGGGTGTCGGCGCCGGCCTCGTGACCTTCGAGAACGGCTACGCCAACATCGTGGTGAAGAACGTCAAGAAGATCACCCAGTTGCCGCTCACCGGTGCCGCCGGAACCATGCTGTTCACCGTGGTCGCCGTGCTCCTCGCCGGTGTTGCCGCGACCGTGTTCGCCAAGTCCCGCTTCACCAAGCGCGCCCTCGACGCGTGAATCGAGAGCAAATAATCTGCCGTTTGATTATCTGTAGATGTTCAAGTGAGGCTCGTTCCGAAGGTTGCTTCAGGACGGGCCTCTTTTTTGAGAAAAAGGAGTTGTTTATGGAACAGCCGACGAAGAGATATTCAACCCAAGATGTATGGAAAAGTTATTGGTGTGGTCCAACCATATTCGATCGTATCGGTAAGGATTTTGACAAGAGTGGCTATGACTTGCATTGGCTGCGTGATGCGCTGACCTCTGCCTATGACGTTCAGGAGAGTTGCAGGTCGAGCGTCAATGAAAAGCTTCGGCACCCTTACACGTTATCGGTGTTGGAGAAGGCGCGCTTGCTGTGTGACGCGCAAGATAATCGGCACGCGTCCAGTATAGGTATTGTTGATATTGCGGTGCTAGCATTGTCCGGTTTTGCCGTATTGGCGTCAGTAATTTCTACGTACAAGGATATGAATATCTCTCAGGAGATAATGCCTGCTAACTTGATACTGCTTATTGGACTCATCGTGCTGTTTGCCATTCTTATGGGTGAAGTAATTTATCTATCCAGGCGGGACAATCGGCGTGACAGGCTTCGCGAAGCTTTGGCTATTCTCATTGCGGAGGATGAACGAACCGCGAAAGAAAAGGAACAGGCTTCGGATGAGGAGCTCCGCCAACTGATTCATAATCTGTTGGCGATTAGTGTCCAAGCCGCTAGCGCTGTTAGTGATAATAGTGCTGCTGGCGGTACTGCTGATGCTGATGCTGGTAATGATGATGGGGATGGTGACGCTTAATAGCGTCTATTTTCCATAATCATTGCCTGAGGATTCGACACTCAAGCATACATAGGCCGTCATAGGCCGTTTTGCGAGATATGGAGGGCCATCAGTCCTGGACACTGATGGCCCTCCATCATGCTTCCCTATCGTTTCCCTCATCTCAATATCGGGGATGAAACCTACCCTACTAGGGGTTAGAAAAGTCCGTATAACAACTGCTATCATCCCAAACTATGACATGCCCCCATATTCAGGGGATGCGAACGAACCTTCCAGAGATGTAAGGGGTGAAAATGACTGTCGGTGGAGGGGCCTTTAGCCCCGAAGAGGTCAAGTACCTGAAGTCGTTGCCGGCGGTGGCGGAAGCCACTTCGAGACGCATTACCTACACAGACGACTTCAAACGGTATTGCGTGACCCGTTATAACGAAGGTGCCTCGCCGGTGCGTTTGTTCCGTGAGGCCGGGCTCGATTCCGCCCTGATCGGGTACAAGCGCATCGAACGTTGCCTTGCCCGCTGGCGCGAGGCACAGGATGAAATCCTGGGTGCCGAAGCGCCGGAACCCGCCGAGAAAAACAGCCTGGGGGGGGGTATCGCATTCGAAGTTTTATCGATCGGGAACCGCTGGAACGTCAGATACTGCGAACGAGTGGCGTGAGACGGAGGGCGCCGCGATTGCGGCGAAAGCCGGCAGCGAATCCGATTTCCACGTATCTCCCGAACGCCGCGCCGTCATCTTCCCCATCTCCAGCAAAGAGCAGAACAATGATTTGCGTGACCTGCTGATTGCTCAGCAAGTACGGCGTATCGATGAGCTGGAGCGGCAGGTCGATATGCTTGAGGCTTTGCTGCATAGCGGGCGGCGGGGGAGCAGAGCATCATCTTCCTCGCTTCCGAAACGCGAATCGGGCGAGCGGGGCTCGTCTGCGGGCAATAATGACGTTGCTCCCACGGATTCGGATAGGGAGAATCGTAACGAGGACCACGGTGAGGGTCATGGCGAGTAATCGATCGCATCGAAAACTTGCCTAACACACACGCTAAGATAGGCATCGCAATAATCGGCAATAAGCAGGTAATCGGCGAGGCGGTGCATGGAGCAGGAACCCAACGAGCAAGAACCTAACGAGGCAACGGAAATCGTGGGCAGCAAGGTGGAGACTGTCGAGGTTTCCAAGCATCCTGAAGCATCCATTCCCGAAACCGACTTGTCTTTGGCGGATATCGAACGTCGTCGCTCGCACCCCGTGCGCTGGGCGGTGACCATTCTGGCCGTGCTCGCCGCCATCATCGCCCCTTATTGGCTTGGCCGTTCGTTCGCCGTGAACAACACCGAAGCTGTGGTCGCCGCGCTGGGCGACGTATCTGCGCAGGGTATCGCACTGGTCGGTTGGACTGTAGTAGTGATTGCTTACGTGGGCCTGGTGATGGCCATCGTCGTTTCCCCCTCGTGGCCATGGCTGATTGTGTTCGTGGTGGGCCTTGCGGCCGAACAGTTCATTGCTGGCCTGAGCATGCTCAATCTCCATTTCTGGTATTCGACGTATGTGGTTTACGGCGAACAATCCAACATCGCGAATGCAGCGAATCTTGGCATACTGGCAGCGGCAATCGGCGTTGCCGTGTACGCCGTGATATTCGTGGGTTTGCTGGTGGTCATTAAGAAAACCTCGCCGCTGAACGTGCTGACCAAAAGCTGGGCCAGCTTTATTCTGTACTTTGTTATCGAAGGTGTCGCACTGTTCGTGGTGCTGTTTGGCGGACTGCTTACCGCGGTGTGACCAATCGGATGGCTGGCTGTCTGTGCATTGCCGTATAGTTTTCATTTGGCGTGATTTCGCCCGCGGATAGAGAGCGTTTCGAGCGCACCGCCCGGAACACCGCGCAACGACACAATTAAGGAGGATGCCGTGGCACTGACGGCTGAAGAGAAGACCCAGATTATCAACGAGTACGCGACGCACGAAGGTGACACCGGTTCCCCCGAGGTCCAGGTGGCTCTGCTTTCCAAGCGTATCGCCGACCTGACCGACCACCTCAAGGAGCACAAGCACGACCACCACTCCCGTCGTGGTATGCAGCTGATGATCGGTGATCGTCGTCGTCTGCTTGATTACCTCAAGCGCGTTGACATTAACCGTTACCGCTCTCTCATCGAGCGTCTGGGTCTGCGTCGATAATTGAAGACTTCCGCCCGAGTACCTAGGATTGGTGCTCGGGCGTTTTACATACGCCAGCCAACGGCAACAACGGCAAGAGGGTTAGAGGATAGGCCGAAGGCACCACAGTAAGGTGCGGCCAACAAGAGAACCCGAATGAAGGGGTTGACACGAGGAACGGCGGTCAAGGGGCCAGCCGAAACAAGGTATGTGACGTCCGCTGAAGAGGACAGTCGCGGTGCGGTAGACCGCGGCACAGTTTGTAGGAATAAGAAAATTAAAGAAGGAGGAACCCTAATGGAGGGTCCCGAAATCAAGGCCGTTGAGGCCGTAATCGACAATGGAACGTTTGGCAAGCGCACGCTGCGCTTCGAGACCGGCCGCCTGGCACAGCAGGCTGATGGTGCTGTGGCCGCCTACCTCGATGACGATTCCATGATTCTGTCCACCACCACCGCCGGCTCCAGCCCGAAGGAGAACTACGACTTCTTCCCGCTGACCGTCGACGTTGAAGAGAAGATGTACGCCGCCGGCAAGATCCCGGGCTCGTTCTTCCGCCGTGAAGGCCGTCCGAGCTCCGAGGCCATCCTCGCCTGCCGCATCATCGACCGTCCGCTGCGCCCGCTGTTTCCGCACACGCTGCGCAACGAGGTGCAGGTCGTCGAGACCGTGCTCGCCGTGAACCCTGATGACGCCTACGACGTCATCGCCCTGAACGCCGCCTCCGCCTCCACCATGATTTCCGGTCTGCCGTTCGAAGGCCCGGTCTCCGGTGTGCGTCTGGCCCTGATCGACGGCCAGTGGGTCGCCTTCCCGCGCTGGAGCGAGCGTGAGCGCGCCGTGTTCGAGATTGTGGTCGCCGGCCGCGTTGTCGAGAACGGTGACGTCGCCATCGCCATGATCGAGGCCGGCGCCGGCAAGAACGCCTGGCACCTCATCTACGACGAGGGCCAGACCAAGCCTGATGAGGAAGTCGTGGCCGCCGGTCTTGAGGCCGCCAAGCCGTTCATCAAGGTGATTTGCGAGGCTCAGGACGAGCTCAAGAAGATCGCCGCCAAGGAGACCAAGGAATTCCAGCTCTTCCCGGAGTACACCGACGAGCTGTACGCCCGCATCGACGAGATCGCTCACAAGGATCTGGACGAGGCCCTCTCCATCGCCGAGAAGCTGCCGCGCCAGGACCGCATCCACGAGATCAAGGAGCACGTGCGCGAGGTGCTCGCGGACGAGTTCACCGATATGGACGATGCCGAGAAGGACAAGGAACTCGGTAACGCCTTCAAGGAGCTGCAGCGCCAGATCGTGCGTCGCCGCATCCTGACCGAGGACTACCGCATCGACGGCCGTGGCCTGCGCGACATCCGCACCCTGTCCGCCGAGGTGGACATTGTGCCTCGCGTGCACGGTTCCGCCCTGTTCCAGCGTGGCGAGACCCAGATTCTGGGCGTCACCACCCTGAACATGCTCAAGATGGAGCAGCAGATCGACGCTCTGTCCGGTCCGCAGTCCAAGCGCTACATGCACAACTACGAGATGCCGCCGTACTCCACTGGTGAGACCGGTCGCGTCGGCTCCCCGAAGCGCCGCGAAATCGGCCACGGTGCCCTCGCCGAGAAGGCTCTCGTGCCGGTGCTGCCGAGCCGCGAAGAGTTCCCCTACGCCATCCGCCAGGTCTCCGAGGCCATCGGTTCCAACGGTTCCACTTCCATGGGTTCCGTGTGCGCCTCCACGCTGTCCCTGCTCGCTGCCGGTGTGCCGTTGAAGGCTCCGGTTGCCGGCATCGCCATGGGTCTCGTGTCCGGCGATGTTGATGGCAAGCACATCTTCAAGACCCTCACCGATATCCTGGGCGCCGAGGATGCCTTCGGCGACATGGACTTCAAGGTGGCGGGTACCTCTGAGTTCATCACTGCCCTGCAGCTCGACACCAAGCTCGACGGCATCCCCGCCGATATCCTGGCCGCCGCTCTGCAGCAGGCCAAGGAAGCTCGCGCCACGATTCTCGAGGTCATTAACGAGTGCATCGACGGCCCGGCTGAGATGAGCGAGTTCGCTCCGCGCATCATCACCACCACCGTTCCGGTCGAGAAGATCGGCGAGGTCATCGGCCCGAAGGGCAAGATGATCAACCAGATTCAGGAAGACACCGGTGCTGAGATCGCTATCGAGGATGACGGTACCGTCTTCATCTCCTCCGAAGGTGGCGAGGCTGCCGAGAAGGCCAAGTCCATCATCGACTCCATCGCCAACCCGCACGTGCCTGAGGCCGGCGAGACCTACAACGGCAAGGTCGTCAAGACCACGAGCTTCGGTGCTTTCGTGAACCTCACTCCTGGCACCGACGGTCTGCTGCACATCTCCCAGATTCGCAACCTGGCCAACGGCGAGCGTATCGACGCCGTTGAGGACGTGCTTAAGGAAGGCGACACCGTTGAGGTCGTCGTGCAGGGCGTTGACGATCGCGGCAAGATTTCCCTGGCTATCCCCGGTTTCGAGGATCAGGAGAACAACGCCGGTTCCCGTGGTGGCCGTGGCGATCGTGATGATCGCCACGGTAGCCGTGGCCGTGACGACCGCCGTGGTGGTGGCCGTGGCCGCCGCTCCGACCGTGACGATCGCGACTTCGACGATCGCGACGACCGTCCGCGTCGCCGTCGCTCCGACGATTTCGAGGATGACTACGAGGATCGTCCGCGTCGCCGTCGTTCCGATGATCGCGACTTCGACCGTGACGACCGCGATTCCCGCGATGAGGATCGTCCGCGTCGCCGTCGCTCCGCCGATTTCGAGGATGACTACGAGGATCGTCCGCGTCGCCGTCGTTCCGATGACCGTGGCGATCGTGATGACCGCCGTGGTGGCTCCCGTGGCGGCCGTGGCCGTGGCTCCGACCGCAACCCGCGCTACGCCACCGACGACAACTACGACGACTACCGCGCCGACCGCGAAGAGCGCTCCGAGCGCCCGCGCCGCCGCGTTCGCCGCGACTTCGATCCCTTCGAGGACTGATCTCTTATCTGGCTCCTCTCTCTGAGGGGAGCTAAACAAAGGGCCTCTGTACCGATTCATTCGGTACAGAGGCCCTTCGCATACCAAGCACCCACTCTCGCATCGTGTCTCCGAATGGGACAATGCAGGAATTCCGCCATTTTTTCTGGTGTTGTCCCACACATTGTAGTTTGCGGAATCAAGGCCTTAATATAAGAATGGCATTATTCCAACGATTCTTTGATTTGTGGGATGGGACAACGCGAGTGTATATCGTTTGATGTTCGTGTTGTCCCGCGGATAAGTGGGACAACAGGGGAGAAATGCTGGAATCGGCTTGTTGTCCCACAAAACGCTTAATTATCGGTCATTCTAAGTTCGTATGGTGGACGTCTAAGAGATGACGTTTGCTGATGACATTCATAGCCCGACCGGTCGGCATCTATGCAGTGCCATTGCTAGCGCTCTCGCAACGGAGCCAACTGGAACACCTCATCGGACTGGGCGGCGACCTCGGGACTGTGCGTCACGATGATCACGCACTTGCCCTCCGCATGCGCCAGATCCTTGAAAATCCCCATGATGTCATTCTGCGTGGCGAGGTCGAGGTTGCCGGTGGGTTCGTCGGCCAAGATAATCTGTGGATCGTAGCTCAACGCGCGGGTGATGGACACACGCTGCTGCTCACCGCCGGACAGGTGCAGGATACGCTCGTTCAAATACTCCGGCTACAAACGCACCTTTTCGATAAGCTCGGCGGCGATCTGCTTCTTCGGGCAGTCGAAAGTCTTGCCCGAAGCATCCATGGACAGGATGATGTTCTCTGCCACGGTCAACGCCGGCAGCAGGTTGAAGCTCTGGAAAATCACGCCGATGTCGTGACTGCGGAACCGGTAACGGTCCGCTTTGGCCAGATCCACCCCATTGTGCAGCACCCGGCCTTTGGTGGGCGTGGCCAACCCCGAAAGCAGCGAGAGCAGCGTGGTCTTGCCCGCGCCGGACGGGCCGGTGATGGACACCACCGTGCCAGGGTGGAACGCGTAGTTCTTGTCGATGAGCACGCGCTTGCCGCCTTTGGAATACGAGTAGGATACGTGTTCCAGTTGCAAGGCCGGTTCGGTGGTGGGTTCGACGATGGTCGCGGTATTGGTTTCGATTGCAGTATTCATAATGATGTTCCTTAGTTCTGCTCCCCGCTGGCGGGACGCTGTCCGCAAAGCTGACTGAGGATGGTTGCGGAGGCGAGGTGGGAACCATCCCCACCCGCTTCGCGGGAGCCTTCGCCAGCGGGGGCGGGTAATGATTACGAACGGTCGGCGAGGATCTGGAGAGGCTCGTATCGCATGACGAACACGATGCCGACCAGCGCGGAAATCAGCGTCAGTCCGAGGCCGATCAGTATCAGCTGACTGACCACCGCAAGATTCACGGTGGCGTTGATTTCGCTCACATAATCGACTGCCTGACTCATGCCGCCACGCATGCCACCAGGCTGCCCGCCTTGTGAGTCGCCGTTACCTGATGAGGAATCATTGCCAGACGAACCGGATTCAGAATTGTATGAGTCCGAGCCGTCGACGGAAGACGAGCCAGAGTCACCGGAGGAATTGGAACTGGAATCGCCGTTTCCGGTGGAAGTATTGCCGCCGGAAGCCCCGGAGCCGCCTGGTCCGCCGCCCATATCACCGCCGGGTCCACCCTGACCTTGCTGATTGGAAGAGCCTGAGTCAGACGATGAATCCGAAGAGTTCGCCGCGTTCGCGGTGCTGGTCTCCACCGGTTGGAAGGAATCGGTGCCGGAGACGCCGGTGCTTTCCGAGTAGTACGACGAAACGGAAACGCTGGAGGCTTTGGCGTATTTCTGGTAGTCGGCCAAGGTCAGGTTGCTGCTGTCGAGAGCACCACGCATGGCATCGAAGTCAGGCGCACTGTCCGAATCAGATGAATCAGACGAATCCGAGGAGCCAGATGACGAATCGCTCGACTGCGATTCGCGCGCCTGTTCCATCAGTTTGCTGCGGTCCACGCTGATGGTGGCGGTTACCGAAGTGTTTGCCAGACCGGTTTCGCGCGCATTATCGGCGGCATTGCGGATAGCCAATCCGATGGTGGCCGCCGCGACGATAATCGCCACGATCAGCACGATGAGAATATTGCGGCCCTTATTCCGTATTACCGTTTTCCAGGCGTTGTTGAGCACGAACATGATGCTTCCCTTGGGCCGGTCCAAGATGGACTGATTGATACGTAGTGCGATTCGCGGGGCGCGCTTGCCGGTGCGCTTGCGAACCGTCTGGGAACCACTATCGAATCCGCCGATGATTGCGCACTGAAGCGAGCCTGATAGCTGCCGGTAACTTAGATTTCACTTATCTGGAGCTTTTCTGAGAGCTTTCTGGGCGCGCCGGCCGTTCGAAAGTGTTGCTACCAGAGCAGTGTGCCCTCTTTGTGGCAGAACGTTCGCGTCTCAACGAGGGGCACGCGAAGTTTCTGCCGTTTGACCGACTCGAAACGGCAGAAACTTCGCGGGGTATTCGTCGCTCCGTGCGATTTCTGCCGTTTCTGCCACACTCCAAGGACGTAGTCCAGGCGAATGCCGTAAAAATCTCCTGTTTTCACGCGATGTGTGGAAGAATGGTCACTGAAGGGCCCAGCAAAGGAGCATATATGAGTGCAGGTCTGATTATCACCATTGTCGTTGTCGTCGTTATCGTTGCGTTGATCGCTTGGGCGGTCGGTGCCTACAACAACCTCGTTACTCTCAAGAACCGCGTAAAGAACGGCTGGGCGCAGATCGACGTGCAGCTCAAGCAGCGCGCCGACCTGATCCCGAATCTGGTGAACACCGTCAAAGGCTATGCCACCCATGAATCCGAGGTGTTCACTCAGGTGACCGCCGCCCGCGCCGGCGTGGTGGCTGCGGCCAACGATCCGAACGCCACCACCGCTCAGCGTGCCGCCGCCGAAAACCAGCTGTCCCGTGCACTGGTCAATCTGCAGGCCACCGCCGAGGCATACCCGCAGCTGCAAGCCAACCAGAACTTCATGGATCTGCAAGCCCAGCTCAAGGACCTTGAGAACAAGATCGCCTACGCGCGCCAGTTCTACAATGATGTGGTCCTGAAGCTCAACACCGCCATCGAAACCGTGCCGACCAACATTATCGCCGGTCTCTTCCACTTCGAGCAGGCCCAGTACTTCGAGGCGGATGACGCCTCGCGCCAGGCTCCGCAAGTCAAGTTCTGATGATGTGAAGGCCCGTTAGGTAACAGCCAAGCGGGCCTTATTGCTGGTCGTGAGGGGAAGACTGCATGAAGAAGCGATTTATCCGTGCTGGTGTTATCAGTGCGCTGATTACGTTTGCGGTGGCATGCTTTGCCGCATTGATGATGGTCATAATGCCAGCTGGCGATTCTGCGGATCTCAGCTATCGCACGCTTGACTATGACGTGACCGCCACTGCGGATGGCAATCTCAAGGTCACGCAGCGTATCGATGTCAAGCTTCGCGATCGTTCTGATGATGACGGAGATCGCCCTTGGAAGCAGCTCTTTCAGCAATATTCACTGGCTCCCGGCAACTTGACTGATATTACCGATATCAGTGTGCGCAACGTCACTGATGGCATCGATTATGCCCAGCAGACCGAGCCCAAACTGCCCAGTGCCGTGTCTTCCAACGAGGCATGGAACAGCGATTATGCCAACCATTGGTATATCGCCGACGTCAGTGCGAGTAGTGACAATCCCCAGCCTTACACGCCAGGCACGGACGGTATTCAGGTCGGGGAGTCCTCGAAGAACGCCAAAACCGTGGAGATAGGCTGGAATATCCCGGTAACCACCGAAGCCAACAGCATGAAGTTCGAAGTTAGCTTCACCATGCACAATGTGGCTACCAAGTGGCAGGACGTTGCCTCATTCCAATGGGAACCGTTCGGCAAAAAGAACCAAGTGCCCATTGGCACGGTCACTGGCACTGTGCACTTCCCTGAAGACATCACCGGCAAAACCTCATGGGCATGGTTGCACACCGAACGCACCTCCGAAACCAAGCGGGAGTCGGACGGCAGCTACACGTTCACGGCCTACAACATGCGTACGGGCGACTATCTGGACGTGGTCGCGGCCTTTGACTCCAGCAAAGCCGGGGATATGGCCCGCACCCAGCCCGGTGACCACCTCAACGACCTCAAAACCAGTGAATACAACCAGCAGCAACGTTGGCTTGACCGTCAACGGCTTGCCGCTCGAATCCGGCTCATCGGCTGGATTGCCACCATCGTGATCGGCTTGGCGCTGTGCGTATGGGGCGTATGGGCCGCCATCGCAAGCAACCGTCGCGCGCAATACCACGGCGACATCGAATACTGGCGTGACCAGCCCGGTATCAGCCCAGCTTCGGCGGCCAGACTCATCACACTTGTGGATGCAAGCGCTACCGGCTCCTCCTCCGACCGTGAGCTGACGGCCACCATGCTTTCACTGGCCGTCAAAAAGGCCATCGCCATTTATCCTGGTCCTGCGGATATGTACCGCGGCATCGACATGAGCCAAGCCACGCCAGTAGGCCTGAGCCAGATGATTGCCGCAGATCCCGGCAAAATGAACGCGGCACGCAACACCAGCACCATCGTGATTCTGCCGGCCAGCCTTGATGCGGCGTCCAATATCGAACAACTTGGTCTGAGCCAATCCGAGGAAGCGCTGCTCGCTCTGCTGATTACCATCTCTCAGCGCGTCGGCTGCCCGGTATTCGACCTGAACCAGATGAAGAACGTCTGCAAGGACTGGGCAAGCGGCTATCTGGAGCTCAATAAATTCACGGATTCATGCGCGGCCGAATACTCTCCATTGACCAGTACGGCGTCTTCCCAATGGGCTGTTGCCGGTGTGCTCGCTGTGGTGCTTGGCCTCGGAGCCTTGATCGTCAATGGGACCACTGGTTTTATGGTGGCCGGCATGATCACCGGTTCGCCGCTTCTGCTGGTCGGTCTGTTCTGTCTGTTGGGCGGCACGTCAACCGCACTGACCGAACCGGGTCATGAGATGGCGGGACGGTGTCTGGGCCTGAAGCGCTACATGCAGGACTTCTCGAACTTCGCCGACCGTGGCGCTGCCGACATAGCCATGTGGGATTGGTATATGGTGTACGCCGCTGCATTCGGCATCTCCGAGCGCGTGATGAAGGAACTGGCCAAGGCCTACCCGCAGGTCAACGACCCGGCATGGCTGGATGCCAATGCCGCAGGAACGTTGTTCTACTGGAACTACAGGCCATATGGCTGGTACGGCGGCCGTTACTACGGTGATTCCGCAACGGCCGATCAAGGTAGCCTCGGTGCTGCAGGGCCGGTTCCGGCATACGGTGGCACATCGTTCGCCGGTGGGTTCTCCGACCTTGGTTCACAGCTGTCCGCAGGGTTCGCGGACATCAGCTCGACCATTCAGGCGGCAGCGCCTTCGTCCGATTCCGGTGGCGATTTCGGTAGCTTCGGTTCCGGCGGCGGTAGCGGCTTCGGAGGTTCATTCGGCGGCTCCGGTGGCGGTTCATTCGGAGGCCGCTGATGAGGCATCGCGCGATACGCTCCATCATCGCCACGTTGATTGCCGCCGCGACCATCACGGCGATACTCATCGTGACACTGCTCATCTTCAATTGGTTTACCGCCGATCACCCGAAACTGTCGTACCGCAGCCTCGACTATGAGGTGGCCGTGCAGCCCAACGGCGACCTCAAGGTCACCCAGCACATCGACATGAAGCTGGACAGTCGAGGCAAGAACAGGCCGTGGAAGCAGCTGTATTAGACCTACGAAATCAACGAATACAATCTTTCGAACATCATCGACATCTCCGTCACCAATACGACCACTGGCGAAACGTACACGCAGCTTAAGGGAGATCCGCTGCAGCCGGCCGATGTGAATGGCGACGAAGCGTGGAACAGCCACTACGCCAAACACTGGTATGTGGTGGCACGAACCGGATCGACACTGAAGCCTACGCCTACCAGCCCGGCAAGGATGGCATCCCGATCTACCAGACCTGGGATGAGTACCAGGATTACGATCAGGGTATTTCCGGTCGAAAGATGCAGCTTCTGGAAATCGGTTGGAACATTCCGGCCACCACCAAAGCCAAAAGCCTGAAATTTGAGGTGACGATGACCCTGGTGGCCACCACGCTCTACAGCGATGTGGCCAAGTTCCAGTGGGAGCCGGTCAGCGAGCTCAACGAAACGTCCATCGGCAAAGTGACTGGCACCGTGCGATTCCCCCAACGGCATCACGGCTAGCAACTCCTGGGCTTGGCTGCACTATTCGGGCGTTTCAACCACCGAACGAGGTGAAAACGGCGAGCTGAAGTTCGCGGCGAACAACGTGCGCGTGGGCCGCTACCTTGATCTGGTTGCCGCCTTCGATTCGTCTGTAATGCACGACACCTCCGGAGGCAAGGCCGGCCAACAATATACGCCGGCAGGCGACTGGATTCGCAAGCGGGATTATGACAGTCTAGCCGAGCTCAAGCAGTCCGAAAAAGATAAGGAAACACAGGCGCGCGCCGAGCAACGTAACACAGTAAAGAAGTGGGCCATCACGCTTGGTATAGGTTTGGGAATCAGCCTAATCGCACTGATTATGGCAATCTTCGGATTCGTGCGTGTGCGTCTTGCGGTCAGAAGCCGGGATGCCATGTACGTTCACGACATTCCGCAGATCGGGCCGGTGAGCGTGGCGCGTATCGCCTCGATTATGGGACTGGCACCAAAACATGGCTACGATCATCGCCAGACCGCGGCCACCCTGCTCTCGCTGGCAGCCAAGGGCCTCAATCGCCATATATCCCGGGCCGGCGAGCCTGTATGGGGGCGTCGAGCTGACTGGGCTTGCGGCCAAGACACGGCCGTTGGCTTTGCGGGCGGTGAGTCAGATGCTGAGTGGGAGCGGGGGTGCTGATTTGGCGCTCTGGGACCAGCATCTTGTCTATGCCACAGCGGTGGGCATGTCCAAACGAACGCTGCGGGAACTTGTCAAAGCATATCCGCAGATTCAGAACCCTGACTGGTTGGACGATAATGCCACAGATTCATTGGTGTATTGGAACTTCCGGTACGCCTCGATTGGCGATACCCATGATGGCTCGTCGCGTGCGAGCACCGGCGATGGCACTGGCCTTGGTTTCGGTCTTGGCCCGGCAGACTCCGACCACTTGGGTGCCAGCTTCGGCGGCATCCTCGATTTCGGCGCGCAACTAGGCTCCGGATTCAACGAAATCAGCGCCACGATCCGAGGCGCAGCCCCAGCATCGGCATCCATCGACGGATCCAGCGGCAGCTTCTCAGGCGGTGGCTCCGGCGGAGGCTCGTTCGGCGGACGGTAATGGGGGAGTACTTAAGCAATTAAAAAGCCCGGTGTCGTAGGACATCGGGCTTTTCACCTATAACTGAGGTTAAGGAAAACCTCGGCAGTCAGGCCCAACGGGGCGAAAGTCTGTGGCGCCGCCTAGAAGATTGCCCCGAAGTTGACGCGACCTTTCTGCTAGCAAACATCATACCAGTATCCATCGAACCTTCCCCGTACACTGAGTGGACCACATCAAGGGGCTATTGACGTGGTGCCTTGGTGCGGTGTCATTGCGCCAGCCGGTGTAATGGCTACCTATAACTCAATAAGGAGGTTCTCATGGGAGGAAACGACCGCGACAACCGTCCGAGATCTGACCGGCAATACCGGGAAGGCCTGATGACGGGCCTGTTGATCGCCTTGGCCAACCAAGTCGGACAGGGATGGTCGACGGCCATTATCATCGCCACACCGGTACTGCTTGGTCTGAGTCTCAGGCGAGGCCGCTGATTCGTCAGCGGAACAGCCGGAACCTTTGACGGGTTCCGGCCCCTCGTCTTCACTTAAGCCTTGTGGAGTGAAATCCAGCGGAATGCCTACGCTGGGATATGGATAGACAGCTGGCTGCACTCGCTGCAGCCACCCACCAATGAAGGGAATTGCCATGACATTGTTCCGTCAGCTCGGACCGTTCTCCACCACCGCCATCGGTCACGGCGAAATGCCGCTGACCATCGAAAACAACCGCGGCCACGAGGTCGGCATCGAAACCCTGCACGCTTCGCTGGATGCCGGATGCCGCCATATCGACACCGCATGGGCCTATTACTGCTCCGGTGGCGAGGAGCAGACCGGCGAGAAGCTGGTGCGCGAGGCCCTTGAAACGTGGAAGGGTCCGAAGGATGAGGTACTGGTAGCCACCAAGGTGGGCCACTTCCGCAACTTCACCGACGACCGCCCCACGTGGGATGTGGATGGCCGTCCGGAGAATCTGATTCGCCGTGGCAAGGAGAGCGCACTGGCGCTCGGTGTCGATACCATCGACCTGCTGTACTTCCACCGTCCGGATCCGAAGGTGCCGTACAGCGAGTCCGTTGAGGCCATCAAGCAGCTGGTGGACGAGGGCGTGGCCCGCGAAGCTGGTATCTCCAACGCTTCCATTGAACAGATCGACATCGCACGTGGCATTCTCGGCGACAAGCTCGTGGCTGTGCAGAATCAGTACTCGCCTATTCACTTGCACACTCAGGACACGCTCGACTACTGTGCCAAGGTCGGTCTGGCATTCGTGTGCTGGAGCCCGCTCGGCGGCTACCGTCACCCCTATGACGAGACCAAGTTCGATCCGTTCCGCGAGGTCGCCGCGGCTCACGGCGTGAGCTACCAGCAGGTCGTGCTGGCGTGGGAGCTTGCCAAGGGCGATCACATGTTCGTGATTCCCGGAGCCCACCACCCCGAGACCATCCTCGACTCCCTCAAGGCTGACCAGCTCGAGCTCACCCCCGAAGAGCTCGCCAAGCTCGGCTGAGTGTTCCGGTTTCTTTGAGAATTTGGGCCACTGACTCATTAGTAGCGTCAGAAATTCAGGAAATCATCCCCATTCTCCTAAAATCCTGACGCTGACGGTGCCTGAGCGTCAGGATTTTAGGAAAACACCCTTACTTTCCTAAAAATCTGACACTGAGAAGATCGTAGCGTCAGAATTTTAGGAGATTACCTTTTATTTCCCGAATTTCTGACGCAAGAGTGTCGACAACAGCAATTTCGGAAGAGCGATTCATTGCGAAGGAGTAGTATGCGCAAGAAACTCATCCTCGACCTTGATACTGGCATCGACGATGCGCTCGCCATCGCCTATGCGCTAGGCAGTGCCGGAGACGCCGATCTCATTGGCATCACTGCCACATACGGCAACGTCGCCGTGCCTCTGGCCGCGCGCAATGCGCTTGCGGTGCTCCACGCATTTGGACGCGATGACATACCGGTGTATCCCGGCATCGACCATCCCATCGCACCCGCGAAGTTGCCATTGATGCGCGGCACCACGCCGGATGAACGTGCCGAAGCATACCGTCGTTGGCAGGAGGGCGGTGAGGACGGATGGCAGACCGATACTCCATGGTCGCCCAGCCCCGGTTCGGTTGCTGTACACCATCCCAATGGAATCGGCGGTGCAGTGCTGCCGGATTCTCCCAGGCAGCCCGAGGCGCCGGGCTCCGCAGTCGATTTCATCATCGCTGCCGCACGTGAATGCGGGCCGGATTTGACCATCGTACCTACCGGTGCAATGACCACTATGGCCACCGTGTTCCGTAATGCCCCGGATCTGAAGGATTCCGGCATCAACGTAACGTTGATGGGTGGTTCGCTGACACTACCGGGCAATGTAAGTCCTGCTGCCGAAGCGAACATCTCCCAGGATCCCGAGGCCGCTGATTACCTGTTCAAGTGCGGTGCCCGCACCACGATGATTGGCCTCGACGTGACTCATCAGACCGCGCTCACCCGCGAGAAAGCTCATGAATGGGCCGCTCTGGGAACGCCGGCCGGTGACTTCCTCGTCACCATGACCGATTACTACATCGATTTCTACGTAAAGAACCAGCCGGAAATCCACGGCTGCGGACTGCATGACCCGCTCGCTGTGGCTGCCGCGCTTGACCCATCATTGGTCACCACGTTCGGTTTCAACCTACAGGTCGATTTGGAGGGCCCGTTCCGTGGCCGCACCATTGGTGACCGTTCTCGAGTGCAAGACCCGGACAAGCACACGCAAGTGGCGCTCGGGGTCAACGTGCCGGCATTCCTTGACCGCTTCATGCAACGTGTCACCGCCGTGGTACGCGGGTGACGGACTGATATAACTGAGAGGCCTTCTGATCGATTCATCAGAAGGCCCCTCAACATTTGGTGGTAGATAAGAGTTACAGTCCAGGAATTAAACCGCCGGGCGGGTCAAGCGTCAGATACTGCTCGTCCAAATCGATTTCGGGCACCAGCGCTTCCACGAACGGCACCAGCGCGGTTTTCTCGATGACGTCCTCACCCTTGGAATCCTGACCGGTCACCACCGGCTCGACCAGACGAATCTTCAGCAGCGACTGGGCGGGGGAGTCGACCACGTCGACCACCTTGCCTACCACTTGACCAGCGGGCAGCCCTAGGCCATTGCCCTCGGACAGACGAGCCTCGAGGCCGATGAGATCCTTGGGATACCATTCGTCCGCCTCGAGCATCTCTTCCGCATCGTCGGCCTCGCCATACAGCTCGACGCCGTTCAGTGCCTCGGCGGCAGTACGATCATCCGTGCCCTCAAGTTTGAGAATCCAACGATCTTTGAATGTGCGCGAGTTCTCAACGATATACTCGGTTTCGCCATCCTGGCTGTAGAGCACGGAATCCGGCTCGAAGCGCCATTCGGGATCGTCGGTGTACAAGCGCACGGTGACTTCGCCCTTGAGCCCCTGCGCGCGGCCAATACGAGCGACCCTCAGCAACTCGAGCTGCTGAGGGTCGTCGTGCATGTCTTGCTCTGCCATGCTGTGAATCAATCCTTATCGGTTATCGACGGACGTCCATGATGTCGACGCGAACCTTGTGGTCGGACAATGCCTGCACCACGGTGCGAATCGCATTGGCGGTGCGGCCGCTGCGGCCGATCACGCGGCCGATGTCCTCCGGGTTCACGCGCACGCGAAGCAGTTCGCCGCGCGCATTCTCATGGGACTTGACGGACACATCGTCGGGAAAATCAACGATGTTCTTGATGAGGTGTTCCACAGCCTGTGCAAGCATGATTGCTAGCCTTTCGTTTCAGCTCAGGCCTCGGCCGGAGCTTCTTCAGCAGCCTCAGCCGGAGCTTCCTCAGCCGGGGTCTCCTCGGCGGCGGCAGCAGCTTCGGCCTCAGCCTTAGCCTTGGCGTCAGCCTCGGACTTGGCGGCCTTCAGCTTCTGAGCCTGGTTCTCGACGGCCGCAATGCGGGCCTCGGCATCCGGGCCGGCTTCAACGGTCTTCAGGGTGCCTTCAGCACCGTCAAGGCCCTTGAACTTCTGCCAGTCACCAGTGATGTTGAGCAGCTTGAATACGGGCTCGGACGGCTGAGCGCCGACGCCAAGCCAGTACTGAGCGCGGTCAGACTTGATCTGGATGGTCGAGGGCTGGGTGTTGGGGTTGTAGGTACCGATCTCCTCGATGACCTTGCCGTCACGCTTCTTGCGAGAATCGACGACCACCACGCGGTAGAAGGCGTAGAACTTCTTGCCCTGTCGCTTCAGACGAATCTTGGTTGCCAAAATGGCTCTCCTTGTAATAACTAGGTTTGTGGTTTCGCGGCTACCATGTGGGGCATGGCCCACCGGAATCCACGTGTCCTCGCGGCCCGGGGTGTAGAGGGCGCCACGCGCGCGCGAATAACTGGCCTATTATAGCGCGCAGGGCAGGACTGACGTGGTGAGTGTCGTGTGCGGTTTGCCGTGGCAGCGGATCGCGGGGATGCGATGTACGGCAGGCAGCTAACGAAGCGCCAGCGTGGCGACAAGTGCCAGATGATCGGTGTCCTTGATTTCGAACGACTTGACCTGTGATGGCCGCACTCCGGGGGTAAACAGCACGTGATCCAGCTCGATGCGTGGCCACTTGAGCCAGCGGGGGAACGTAAGGTTGGGGCCGGCCGCTTGGGTCAGGCTCGCGTCCTTGAAGCCAGACTTGAGCAGGGCACGGAAACTGGGGTGGTCGGTGCTTGAGTTGAGGTCGCCCATCACGACAGCGATGTTGTGATGGGCGATGGACCGAGCTTTGGTGATCTCTCGTAATCCTAGGATTCCGGCCGACCAGTCGGCACAGCCGCGCATAGGGGATTTCGGATGAGCCGAGCAGAAAGTGATGGTTCGGTCGGGGTGCGCTTGGGTTGTGGTGCTTGGGTTGGCAGCGATACGGATAGTGGTGCCATTGGTGGAGGTGCTGGCGGGCGGCATCTTGGCTTGATCTGCGATGCGCAGTGTGATGGCCGGCACGTCGGCAGCGGGGATGCTGACCACGTTGGGCACGGATGCGCCCGGCTCGTATGCGGAGTAGAGCACGTTGAAGCCGCCGTTGTCAGTGTCCTTGGCTTCGCCGAATTGATGATAGGGGAGCAGCTCGTTGAGACCTGCCTCGGTGAGGCGTGCGATGAGCTCGTCGGTGACCTCCTGCAATGCCAGCACGCTGATGCCGCGTTTGCGAATATTGGCGGTGATGTCATTGGCGTCCGCGCGACCGTAACGGCAGTTCAGGGTCATGACGGTGAACTGAGTGGGGAGCGTGGTGCGGGTGGATTCCGAGGCCGTGGAAGATAGATTACTGGCTGCGTCTAGTGCTTCACGGCTTGTGCCGGCAGTACCGGAAGATGATGCAGCAGCAGAGGGTCCGGCGTTGGGGTCGCTTATGTTATGGGTGTTTACAGATGTTTCACGGGATGTTTCACGGGATGTTTCACGATTTGCGCCGATAGTGCTGGACGATACCATGACAGTGGTGTCGGCGTTGCTGGAATTGTTCATATTCTGCGTATTCACAGATGTTTCACGCGGTGTTTCACGGTGGGATTCCTTACGCTTGCCGGCGGGGTCGATTGACGTACCCCAATAGTTAAGCCGGTGCGAGCTGGCGAACAGTGCGGCCACGATAAGCAGCGACATAACGCTCCATTCGCGCTGCCACGCGGCGAATGCGGCCAAAACCACCAAAGGAACCCACAACAATGGCGTGAGCGCAATCATGTATGGCAACGGCATGCGGGCTTCAAGACCGGCCGGCAGTGCGCTCAACGCCGTCCACAGCAGTGCGATGATCGCCACAGTGCCAAGGATTGTCGTCATTGGAGTTCCTTTCCGAATATGTCGAAAAATATGCTCCCGCTGGCGGGAGCTGTCGAACGCAACGAGACTGAGGGTGGTCCAATCGAGAAGGACCACCCTCAGTCTCGTTGCGTTCGACAGCTCTCCGAGCCCAGCAACTAAGGATGGCCTGCGGCCACATATCTCTGGTTCGCCTGTCGGCTCACACTCGCCTACAAACAGCTCTCGCTGTTTGCTATACGCTCGTCCCGCCAGCGGGAGCCCCTCGACAATCAGCGACCGAACAAGCCGCTCAAACCGCCGCCGAGGTTCGGAGGCAGCTCAGTGCCGCCATCGACGTTGCCCATCATCTCTTCAAGGCCTGCAGGCAGAGCTGGATTCTGCGGCTTCTTGGCAAATGCGGAGCCGCCGGTGGAACCGGAGGACTTCTTGCCGGCCAGCTTATCGCGCAATGCCTTCTCCTCAGCCTCGCGCTTCATCGGGTTGCCGGACTTGCCGCCCTTCTTCTTGTTCTTGCCCTTCTTCTTACCGCCGCCCATCGCAGGGCCGCCGAAGCCGGGCATGCCGCCACCCATGCCGCCGCGGTTGGACATGCGCTTCATCATCTTTGCGGCCTGCTCAAAGCGCTGCAGCAGAGCGTTGACCTGCGAGACGGTCACGCCGGAACCATAGGCGATACGGGCGCGGCGAGAACCGTTGATAATCGACGGATCACGGCGCTCTGCCGGGGTCATCGAGCGAATAATCGCCTCGGTGCGGTCGATCTCCTTCTCATCGAACTGCTCAAGCTCCTTGCGGTGCTGGGCCATGCCCGGAATCATGCCGAGCAGCGACTTCATCGAACCAAGCTTGCGCACCTGCTGCAGCTGATCGAGGAAATCATCCAAGCCAAAGGAACCCTCGGAGATCTTCTCGGCGGCCTTGCGGGCCTTCTCCTCGTCGAACTGCTTCTGAGCCTGCTCGATGAGCGTCATGATGTCGCCCATGTCGAGGATGCGCGATGCCATACGATCCGGGTGGAAGACCTCGAAGTCCTTCAGACCCTCGCCAGTGGAAGCAAACAGGATCGGCTTGCCGGTCACGGACGCCACGGACAGCGCGGCGCCGCCGCGGGCGTCGCCATCGAGCTTGGAGAGCACCACGCCGGTGAAGTCCACGCCTTCATCGAATGCCTTGGCGGTCTTGACCGCGTCCTGACCGATCATCGCGTCGATGACGAACAGGATTTCATTGGGCTGCACGGCGTCACGGATATCGCGTGCCTGCTTCATCAGCTCCTCGTCCACGCCTAAGCGACCGGCGGTATCGATGATCACCGTGTCATAAAGCTTCTGCTTGGCGATTTCGATGGAATCGCGTGCCACCTTCACCGGGTCACCGGAAGTCTGGCCCGGAGCGGCCACAGCCTCGCCGCCGTCGGACTGCACGCCCTTCTCGGGGGCGTAGACGGGCACGCCGGCGCGCTCGCCGACCACCTGCAGCTGGGTCACGGCGTTCGGACGCTGCAAATCGGCCGCCACCAGCAGCGGCGTATGGCCGGAATCCTTGAGCCAATAGCCGAGCTTGCCGGCCAGCGTGGTTTTACCGGCACCCTGAAGACCTGCGAGCATGATGATCGTCGGCGGGTTCTTGGCGAAGTTCAGCGGGCGGTCCACGCCCTGACCGAGCACGTCGGTGAGCTCCTCATTGACGATCTTCACCACCTGCTGGGCGGGGTTGAGTGCCTCGGACACCTCGGTGCCCAGTGCGCGCTCGCGCACCTTGCCAGTGAAGGAACGCACCACGTCGAGCGCCACGTCGGCGTCGAGCAGCGCGCGGCGGATTTCGCGGATTGTGCCGTCGATATCCGCTTCGGAAAGCTTGCCCTTGCTCTTCAGATGCTTGAACGCATTCGAGAGCCTATCTGTCAAAGAACTAAATGCTGCCATAATGGGCAACAGTCTAGCCGCCACGCGGGAAATTCTATTTGCCGGGCAACGATTCTGCCGCCCATATCGGCGTTGTGTTGCGATGGTGCCGTTCGGTTGCCGGCGTTGGCGGAATCGTCACCAGACACCTAGTAGGCGAATGTCTTGCCATCCGCTCGTGGCGAAGCCAATCGAGTGCTTCCGTTACCATAGAAAATGTCAAGAATCCTGTGTTTTTTGGAATGCTTACGCTGTTTTGAAAATCCCTGGACACCGCTTATACGCAGACTGCCGTGCGCCCTCGCGAACTTAGGTCAACGACCAGACCCGTTGCGGGCCAACGCAGACATGCCGTGCAATAAGGAAGGCCCACCGATGCCCGCCCAAAAACTCCTTGAACGCAAAGCTCTGATCGTTGGCATAGTCGTCAACGTTCTTCAGGTGTTCGCCGGAATGGCTGTGTTCTTCATGACTGGCCTTAAGGCCATGTTCCTTGATTTCTCCTTCACCGCAATCTCCGTCCTTTCCGGACTGGTGGCGGTGTACCTTTCGACGCGCACGGTGCGTACCACTGAGCGCTTCCCCAATGGCCTATTCGCGTTGGAGCCTATCTACGCGATCTGCAAGGCCATCTTCACCATGTCGTTGTTGGTGTATTCGCTGATCGACGTGTGCCGAGTGGCTTATGACTACTTCGTGTTCGGGTCCGGCGAACGCATCGAAACCGGCCCGGTGGTCATTTACGAGATCCTGACCGTGATTGTCTGCTTCAGCCTGTACATGTACTATCGGCGCTCGAACCGTGCCATCGGCAACTCCAGCACCATGCTCACCGCCGAATGCAAAAGCACGCTGGTCGACGGCTCGATGTCCTTCGGCATTGGTGTGGTCGCCGTATTCCTGATGCTGCTGCCGGCTGGCGGACCGCTTGACTTCCTGCATTACACCGGCGATTTCTTCATCACCGTGGCGTTGGTGGTGTTGACCATCCGCGAACCGTTCAGCGTGCTGAAGGAGGCGTTCGTGGAATTGGTCGGTGGCGTGCATGACGACGACGAGACCAATGCCTACGTGGAAGCCGAGGCGCAGCGGCACCTGCCTGCCAATACCGAGTATGAGCAGACGCTGATTTTCAAAACCGGCATGAACTACACGGTGGATGTGTATTTGGCCGGCACTGGCGAGACCATCGATGTGTCTGATCTCATCGAACGCAAGCGCTCGTTGGAAAAGGAACTCGCCAAGCGCCTGCACCTCGTGGACGTAGACTTCGTTTTCGACTGATCGGCTGGTTTGATGGGGCTTTCGCCATTTCGAGGGGCTGATTTCGTCTTTCCCGGAGGTCTACTTCCGTTTCAAGGGGCTGCCTAAACTTCAAACTGAAAGTACAAATGGCTTAACGACACCGTCGTTAAGCCATTTGTAGTGTGCCTCTACTTGAGCGTCAGCCCCTTGAAACGGAAGTAGACCTCCGGAATCGGACAAATCAGCCCCTTGAAACGGGAATATCGTTGTTCGATGTCGCTAAGTGGCTACTTCAGGCTCCAGGTCGAGCCTTGCAGGCCGTCTTCGATGGTGATGCCGGCCTCGGCCAGCGTATCGCGAATCTGATCGGCCTTGGCAAAGTCCCTAGCCTTGCGGGCTTCGGCACGGGCATTGAGCTGTTCGGTAATAAGCGCTTCCAATGCGGCGTGCTCGGGGGTCTCGGTCGTGCCATCGCTGGCACCACCGGCAGCTCCGGCAGAGACCCACGGTTCGGCCAGCGGATCCAGTCCCAACGTGTCGAGCATTGCGCGCACGGCGAGCAGCGTCTCACGCACTTCGGCCTGCACGGCCTCGGAATCGGCGCGATCGGCAAGCTGCGAGAGCAGCGTATTGCCGGAACGAATGGTGGTGAAAATCGCGGCGGTCGCGCCGGAGACGTTGACATCGTCGTTCATCGCGGCCACGAAATCGGTGGGCAGGTCATCGGCGGATATGCCGGTAACCTCTTCGCGGGACGGTTGACCACCCAAGGCCACGCCGGCACGCTCGATGAAGTTCGAGACACGGTCGTATGCGGCCTGAGCCTCGACCAGTGCCTGATCGGACCATTCGAGCATCGAACGATATTGCACGGAACCCAGCGCGTAACGCACCACCCAAGCGGAGTTCTCAGCCAGCACAGACGGCACGGACAGGCCAGTGCCGAGAGACTTCGACATCTTCTCGCCCTTGGCGGTCACCCAAGCCGAGTGCATCCAGCGTGCGGCGGACGGGTAGCCAGCCGCACGGGTCTGGGCCATCTCGTTCTCATGGTGCGGGAAGCGCAGGTCCAAGCCGCCGCCGTGAATGTCGAATCCGTCGCCCAGATAACGATGGGACATGGCAGAGCATTCGATATGCCAGCCCGGACGTCCCACGCCGAACGGGGTTGACCAGCGAGCGTCCTCGGGGTCGGTATCCTTCGGAGCTTTCCACAGTGCAAAGTCGCGCGGATCATGCTTGTCGGGGGAGGCATCGGCCGGATCGACGGGGTTGTATTTGTCGTCGCCGGTGGCATCCACGGACGGGCCCATGCGGTCGGCCACGGCAGCTGCTTCATCGACCTCGGCGGTCTGCTTCTGGTGGGTCAGCTCGCCGTAATGCGGCCAGGAGGCCACGTCGAAGTACACGTTGCCGGTGGGCTTGCCATCCGCATCCGTGACCACATAGCCATGGCCGTTGTCGAGAATGCGCTGAATCAGATCGATCATGTCCGACATATGGCCGGTGGCGCGGGGCTCCACGGTGGGCGGCAGCACGCCAAGCGTGTTGTACGCCTCGGTGAATTCGCGCTCATAGTAGTAGGCGCGGGCCCACCAGCGCTGACCGGCGGTTGCGGCCTTGTCGAGAATCTTGTCGTCGATGTCGGTCACATTGCGCACGAACGTGACCTTGTATCCGAGCTTCAAGAACCAGCGGCGCACGATGTCGAACGCTACGGCGGCACGGATATGGCCGATATGCGGGGAAGACTGCACGGTGGCGCCACACACGTAGATGCCGACCTCGCCCGGCTTGAGCGGCACGAAATGACTGACCTGGTGCGAGGCGGTGTCATACAGATTCAGGCCTTCTGCGGCCTTGGCGACATGCACCGGCGTCAGGCTTGAAGGCATGACGGAAATGTTGAAATCCTGCGGTTCTTGGCTGTTTCCCATAACGCTCAAGCGTAGGGTCCGAACCAGACATGCTGAATCGTTACTCGAAGAGCTTGATGAACGCTTCACAGGCGGGGCCCGAACGAGGTGACAGACGGATGAGAAGCGGGACAACAGTCTCGCGAGAACACGTCTTTGACCGCTGCGGAAACTGCGAGATTCATGGATTTGCCCTGCCTGTTACGCAAACGGGGAACGCTCGTGCCACAATAGAAGTCATGGCCACACCACAAGTGCTCATTTTGCAACATGTCCCATGGGAACGTCCGGGACGCATATTGTCGAACCTCGAAGACATCGGTCTTGAGACGGTGACGATGAATATCGTCGACAAAAAGAAACCGGACTTGCCTGATTTCGGCGAACTGGCTGGCGTGGTAATCATGGGTGGACCTATGGGAGCGCTTGATTACGACAAGTATCCGGGGCTGAAGGCGGAAGCCAAGTTGGCACGTGCCGCCGTGGCTTCAGGCAAGCCGATTCTCGGTGTATGCCTGGGGCATCAGATTATCGCCACTGCGCTTGGTGCGCAGCTGCGCAAGGGCGATGCGCCGGAGATTGGGTTCGCGCCGATCAAGCGTGTGGACAAGCATGACTTCTTCTCCATGTGGGATAAGCAGCTGACGGTGCTGCACTGGCATAACGACGTGGTGGGTTTGCCCGAGGGAGGCCAGCTGCTGGCGCGTTCGTCTTCCACCAAGGTGCAGGCATTCCGACTGGGATCCGCGCTGGGCATGCAGTTCCATCTTGAGGTGTGCGGCTCGCTGCTGGACGAATGGCTGGATGAGCCGAGCATGGTCAAGGATCTCAAGGCCGCGGGTGGGTCCAAGTCCCAATTGCGCGAGCAATTCGCCCAATACGATCAGCTACTGCATCCGCTCGCCGAGCAAGTGTTCTCCGGTTTTGCGGCCCGCTGCAACTCCTACGCTCAGACGCTGGGCAAATAACCTATAACCAGAAAAAGTAATGCACCGCGTTCATGACGCGGTGCATTACTTTTATCGACAGTCCTTACACCATGACTGGTTACGGATAGTATCATTCCCCATATTTCGGTAACCGAAATCACTTAGTGGTTTTTCTTTTCCGCAATGAGGGCACATGCGCGTAGGCTCACTGCCGTTGTATCCTTGAGTCTGAATTACAGGGCGTTTATCATTAACCATGATCAAGCCTCCTTTTGATGCTGATACTATGACTTAGTATATATCGTACAATGAATTATTCAAATTCCTCAGTAGTATCGGGAAGCGTGACTATCCATCGTAGCCAGCCAGAGACGCTGGAAGCTCTACGATATAGAGTAGTTGCATCTTTACAAACATTATAGCGCCTCATCCTATCAATTATAGCTTCGCGAGAGGGGAACTCCCCAGTGTCGATGATTTGCGAAAGAAGATCGTGAAAAATGTTATGTCTGACGATTAACTTAATGAGCTCTAATCTGCGTTCGCGAAGTTTCAAGCGCATTAATTTGATGCCTGTCAAGGAAAGTTGTGAATGACCTCGCAACGGTCTCTCGATTACTCCGAGATATTCTCCTGCCGATGAATAATATGATGCTTGACGAATGTCAAATTCCATAGATGATGCAATTTCAGCAGAAGTCATATTGGGTACTTTATCTAATTGTTCTATTAGGGAAATCAACCGTGTGAATAAATCTGCTTGAATAAATGGTATCGATGTATCGTCGTAATTGTCGTCTATTTCTGGTGAATTCGAATCGATAATTCTTTGTATGTCGTCCCATGAAATTGCAGAAGACTGAAAAGAATAATTTCTCTGTTGAATTAGATGAATTGACGAATAATCATCCTCTTTAGCAAATTCATATTCATATAAGTGATATATTGAATCGATATACTGCGAAAAGACCAAACGGATTGGTTTCCTTACGCGTTCACACCACAATCGATATGGAAAATACAATTGCCTTATGTGAAAATCTGGATGAGGTACATTCTTTGCCTCCATAATAATTATGGAATCATCGTTTTCAAATCCTCCGTCGATCTCCAGTTGAGCGCTCTGGACATCCACCTGCCGCTTGCCGCCGTTGGTGAGATTGACAGTAAATGAGAAATCATTAGTTCCCATTCGACCATTGAAAGTTTCCACTGTATTATTTGTGCCTAAGAAGTCATCAAGTATACCAGTGATGAGCATTGCATTGATCGCATTGGATTCAGTGGACAGATTGTTGAAATCAATAGATTCCAGTGGTAAGGGAGGGACGTACTTTACTGTATTTATATCATTTTCCGGGAATGGCTGATACAGCTTGAAATTGGAAAGCACGTAAGCAGAACGGGAGACTGGTAATATATTGATATCAGATTTCTTTAATATCGTAGGAAGACTTTCGCTCGAGTCCCATTTTGCCATAAGTCGTGGCTCTCGATATTTCTTAATATCCTTAGCCTGTATGATGAATTCCCCATGTTGTTTTATTGCATTATCTATTTGATATTCCTGTATCAGATCGGTCCAAGCTTTATTGGCTTTATCTTCCATCGATTAGTACTTCCTTAATTGCTCCTCGTCGGTCGGCTCTAGAATTAATCGAACGATTCGCTGATACAGAGATGATTTTGTAATCTTTATATAGCTCTCTGATTTCTTCACAATCCGAATTTGATTCGAGGAATTTGATTCCCTGCGACGCAAGCTTGTCGCAGTTATTTTTTAGACGCAATTGCTCGTTGTAATCGAATCCTCCCTCTGTATAACCGGTAAAGGATGCAGAGGATGATATGGGCATATATGGAGGGTCTAAATATACAAACGAATCCTTATCAAGATTTTGCAGGGCTAATTCGTAATCGCCACATAATATCTTTATATTTCCGGACAGATATTTTGCTAATGCTCGTATGGCTGGTCTATTTTCTATTGCTGGGTTATTGTAGCGACCATATGGAGAATTGAATTGTCCGGCAGAATTGACCCTGTATAAGCCGTTAAAACATGTTTTATTCAAATAGATAATTCTTGCGGCGCGTTGCACTGGGCTTCTTTCTTTAAAATTTGGTTCGCGATCTTGTGCTCTTATAGAATAAAAATAATCTGAACTATTTTTTTCAGCATGGCTATGAAGGAGATCAAGTAATTCATCAGTGTGATCTCGTACGCATTCGTACACATTTATTAATTCACTGTTGTAATCGTTGATGATAGCATTCTCTGGTTGTTTTGCCAGGAGAACAGCTCCACCGCCTACGAAGGGCTCTACATATGTTGAGGATTCTGGTATTAGAGGCAAAATCTGATCTAAAAGTTGTCTTTTACCTCCAACCCATTTGAGAACGGGTTTTAGGAGTATTTTTTTAGCCATGATATTCTCCTCTTTTGCCGATCTTTCTATTATAGTAGGTTGTTGAGACATATTCTTGGGAGTCCTATGGCCTGTGGTGGCGCTACATTGGTGAGTCATGCCGACTTATGACATTGGACTGGAACACGTTTCGCTCGCCTTCGCCACCAAAACCATCTTCACCGATGTGACCCAAGGTGTATTCGAGGGCGACCGTATCGGCATTGTCGGTAAGAACGGCGACGGCAAATCCACGTTGCTTCACCTGTTCCGCGGCACCCAGGAGCCGGACTCCGGCCGCGTGACGAAGCGCGGTGGACTCACCTTCGGCATGCTCGACCAGCGCGATCCACTTGACGACAACGCCACCATCCGCGAAGCCGCATTGGAAGGCCGCGCGGACTACGAATGGGCGTCCGACAACACCTCGCGCGAGATCGTGGAAGCCCTGCTCGGCGGCATGAGCCTGGACGCCAAGGTCGGATCCCTGTCCGGCGGCCAACGTCGCCGCGCCGATCTGGCTCGACTGCTGCTTAAGGACTGGGATATTCTCGCGCTCGACGAGCCCACCAACCATCTTGATGTGGTCACCATCCACTGGTTGGCCGAGCACCTGAAGAACCGTTGGTCCAAAGGTCAGGGCGTATTGCTGCTCGTCACCCACGACCGTTGGTTCTTGGACGAAGTGTGCGAATCCATGTGGGAGGTTCACGACGGCGTGATTGAGCCGTTCGAAGGCGGGTATTCGGCATACATGCTGCAGCGCGTCGAGCGCGATCGTCAGGCCGACGTGCGCGAGACGAAGCGCCGCAATCTGGCACGCAAGGAGCTTGCATGGCTGTCCCGCGGCGCCCGCGCTCGCTCCACCAAGCAAAAGTTCCACGTCAAAGCCGCCCGTGAGCTCATCGCCGATGTGCCGCCGATGCGCAACACGGTTGAGCTCAAGCAAATGGCCACCTCCCGCCTTGGCAAGCAGGTGGTCGACCTCATCAACGTCACACAGATTTTTGAACACACGCAGGGCATGGCCGAGATAGACCCGGACGTGGCGGCGCTTGCCGACTCGGCCTCACGTGTGGACGTGGTGAACGCCATGTATGCCGAGCCGCAGCTGCATGGTTCCGTTGAGGTGGCCGTCACCGATATGGACGATCCCCGATTGGTTGATGCGGGTGTGCCCGAAGCCATCGAGGCCGCGGCCAAGGCGCGTGAAGCGGAGGCCAATGCGCCGAGCGACATCGAGCGTGAGGTTCGCCGCCAGAACACCGGTGGCGAGACCATCGGCAGCGATGCCCTTGACGAGGAAGCCGCGACATCCGCCGCACGCAAAGTCACCGTGTCCGGCCGTGAGATTCTCGATGACGTGACATGGCTGATCGGTCCGGGCGACCGTTTCGGCATCGTCGGCGCTAATGGTGCCGGCAAGTCCACGCTGCTCAAGCTCATCGATGGCACGCTTACCCCGACCGTGGGCCACGTGAACATCGGCAAGACCGTGAAGTTCGCCGTTCTTTCCCAGCGTTTGGACGAGCTGGAGAAGCTGGGCCAGTACAAGATTAAGGAAGTGCTGAGCCGCTATAAGCCCAGCTACATCGTGGAGGGTAAAGAAGTCACTCCGGGCCAGCTTATGGAGCGGCTTGGCTTTGAGTCCGCACAGCTGATGACGCCGATTCGTGACCTGTCCGGCGGCCAAAAGCGCCGCATGCAATTGCTGCTGATTCTGCTGGATGAGCCGAATGTGCTCATCATGGACGAGCCCGGCAACGATTTGGATACTGACATGCTCGCTGTAATGGAAGACCTACTCGACACCTGGCCGGGTACCCTGATCGTGGTTTCCCACGACCGTTACCTGCTTGAGCGCGTCACTGACCAGCAGTTCGCATTGATCGGCGGCAAGGTGCGCCATCTGCCTGGTGGCGTGCAGGATTACCTTGACATGGTTGAGGACCTCAAGAACGGCAAGGGGCTTCCGGAGGATAGGGCCGGCTTTGCTGGGACTGGTGGGTCATCGGCCAAGCGTGGGGCACAGGGTAAGGGTTCTGCGGCTGAGTCTCTCCCTCAGTCGACTTCTTCGGAGGGAGCTCAAGATTCGGCTGAGCCAAAGCTGAGCGGCAAGGCATTCCATGAGGCGTCCAAGCGTGTGAACGCCATCGAGCGCAAACTTGCCAAGTTGGAAGAACAGAAATCCGACCTCGAGGCGCAGATGGCCAGCCATGACCCGAGCGACTACGAAGGCCTCAACAAGCTCAACGAACAGCTCACCGCAGTCAACAGCGAAAGCGATGACCTCGAAGCCGAATGGCTCGAGCTCTCCGAACAGTTGGAGTAGCCGGGGAACGCAGTGTGGTCTGCTGCGAAGCGTGATTTGCTGTGGGGATCCCCCTCAGTTACCTCCGGTGACAGCTCTCCTCAGAGAGGGGAGCCAAAGTGCATACCGAACCGCCCTTCGTTGGTTCTATGAGCTGTCCGTTAGCCTTTGTATTCCCAAGGATTGATGAGTTCCACGCCGGTGCCTTCGAAGTCCTTGGTGTTACGTGTGGCCACACTTGCTCCCCAAGAGCGGGCAATTGCCGCAATCATGGCATCTTGGATACTTGTAGGTTTGCCCCTGCGCTCGCGTCCAATGAAGATGGTTGCATAATTGGCAGCTGCTTGGGTGTCGAATGCGAATGTTCTATCTGCTAAGGTCATAAGCTCAAGCTTGATGGTTGTGTCCGTGTACTTTCGTCGTTTGCCCTCAGGCATTTGACATATTCCGGCCAACAACTCGGCTACGGTGATGGCAGTGGTCGCCAAATTGCTTGTATCTTGGTTTCTCAGCCAATTGGCAACGTGCTCGTCTGGCTGTTTCTTAATGATTTCGCTGATGACGTTGGTGTCCAAAATAATCATGGTTACGACCTATTCAAAGGTCACTGGTGGTCGGGAATCATCAGGATTTCGTTCAGGCGCTGGAATCTCTCCTTCTTCGAGCCCATCAAAATCTATTTTTTCCATGAATTCACGGATCTCGTCATAAAAATTGGTCTTTCGTGTCATTTCGTGTGCCACCGTGCCGGCCAACCATTCTTCAAGAATGGACCGCACCTGAGATTCCATGGAGCGATTGTTCTTTTCGGCCACTTCCTTGAGCTGTTGAATTTGTTCATCGGGTATTTTTCGGATGGTCAGTGTTGCCATAATGCACCTCCTTGTTGCTGTCATAATGCTAGCAAATAGTGCTGTCATTATGCATGCAGATGGGGTTGCGAGGTGCGCATACAAAAAGGGCGGATATGCGTTGTACATATCCGCCCTTTGGATTTGGTCTTGCAAGCTCCCCTCGGACGGAGGGAAGCCAGAGAAAATCAGCGACCGGTGACTTCGGAGCCGACGACCTTTTCGCTTAAGGCGTGCGGGCCACGGGTTACGGCGACTGCGCCGGAACGAACCAGCTCGATGACGCCGTAATGCTCCAGAAGCCCCAGCAGAGCGTCGATCTTGCCTTCAGCGCCAGTCGCCTCGATGGTCAGCGATTCCGGGTTCACATCCACTACGCGCACGCGGAACAGGCGCACAATCTCCAGTACGTCGGAACGGTTGGACTGATCGGCGGACACCTTGATCAGCACCAGCTCGCGCTCCACGGTGGAATTCGGGTCAAGTTCCACAATCTTCAGCACGTGCAGCAGCTTGTTGAGCTGCTTGATGATTTGCTCGAGCGGCACAGCCTCCACGTCGGCGGTCACCGTGACACGGGAGATGTCCGGGCGCTCGGTGGGGGAGACGGACAGAGAGTTGATGTTGAACGCGCGGCGGGCGAACAAGCCGGCGATGCGGGCCAGCACACCTGGGCGGTTCTCCACCAGAACAGAGAGTGTATGACGCTCGGAACCGGGACGAGATGCAGGATAGTTAGTAGCCATGATGATTCTCCTCTCCTCAGTGCTCGTTCGCGGCGGTCGTGGTCTCGTGCTCGAACACGCCAGTCGCATGTTCGTCCGGGCCGGTGCCTGGAGCCGGGGTCCCGCCGGTCAGCGGTTTGATACCGGGCTTGTAAATCACCTCATCGTTTGAGGCGCCTGCGGCAACCATCGGCCACACCATGGCGTCCTTCCATACGCGGAAATCAATGAGCACCGGACGGTCGTTGATCTGGTTCGCCTTCTCGATGGCGGCAATCGCCTCATCTTCAGTGAACGCGCGGATGCCGACACAACCATAGGCTTCGGCCAGCTTGATGAAGTCAGGCACCTCGATCGGAACCGAATCATCGGCCAGGTGCCCGGCACCATCGGTACCGTGAGCCTCGCCATCCAACAGGTTGGTCTGCGAGTAGTGGTGCTCGTAGAACAGGGTCTGCCACTGGCGAACCATGCCGTACACGGAGTTGTTGAGGATTGCGATCTTTACCGGAGCGTGGTCCAAGAATGCGGCCGCCAGCTCTTCGGACGTCATCTGGAAGGAGCCGTCGCCATCAATCAGCCACACCGGCTTCTTGCCTTCAAATTTACGGGCGGAACCCACGGATGCGCCGATGGCTGCCGGCAGGCCGTAGCCCATCGTGCCCAAGCCGCCGGAGGAAATCCAGGAGTGCTGGTTCTCGAAGTCAATGAACTGCGAAGCCCACATCTGGTGCTGGCCCACGCCGGTCACCCAGATGGTGGAGGAGTCGGCCAGCTCGGAGAGCTTCTTGATGACCCACTGAGGGGCCAGCGAGCCGTCGGTCGGCTTGTCCCACGTCATCGGGTATTCCTTGCGCCAGCCATCAATTGCCTTCCACCAGGGAGCCAGGTTCGGCTTGCCTTGAATGGCTTGCGTGCGCTCGATTTCAGGAATCAGATCGTCCAGCACGGCGGCCACATCGCCCACAATCGGCACGTCGGGCTGACGATTCTTGCCGATTTCCGCCGGATCGATATCGATGTGGATTACGCGGGCGGTGGGGGCGAAAGCATCCAGCTTGCCGGTCACGCGATCATCGAAACGGGCGCCAATAGCCACGAGCAGATCGGCGCGCTGCACCGCACCGGTGGCGGCGATGGTGCCATGCATGCCCAGCATGCCGAGGTTCTTCGGGTCGGTGTCCGGGATGATGCCGCGCGCGGGCAGGGTGGTGACCACGGGGGCGCCGGTCAGATCGGCCAGAGCCTTGACCTGAGCGCCGGCGTTGGCACGGGCCGCGCCGCCGCCCACGTACAGCACCGGGCGGTAGGACTGGGAGAACAGCTTGGCGGCATCGGATAGTACGCGACCGTGCGCCTTGGTGGTGGGATTGTAGCCGGGCAGAATCATGCGCTGCGGCCATGAATAATACATATCACCGGTTTGTGCGGTCTTGGTCAGATCCACTACCACCGGGCCGGGGCGGCCGGTGCTGGCGATGTGGTACGCCTCGGAGAGCACGCGAGGAATATCCTGCGCGCGGGTCACTAGGAAGGAATGCTTGGACACCGGGTAGGTGATGCCCACGATGTCCGCCTCCTGGAAGGCGTCGGTACCAATGGCCTGAACGCCCACCTGACCGGTGATAACCACCATCGGCACGGAATCCATGTTCGCGTCGGCGATGGCGGTGACCACGTTCGTGGCACCCGGGCCGGAGGTCACCAGGCACACGCCCACCTTGCCAGTGGCCAGCGCATAGCCCTCGGCGGCATGGCCGGCGGCCTGCTCGTGGCGCATGAGCACGAAACGGAACTTCGTGCTGTCGTTGATCTGATGGTAGACGGGCAGGATCGCGCCGCCGGGGATACCGAAGACGTCCTCGACGCCGAGATCCTCCAGCGAACGCACCAGCGCCTGGGCGCCGGTCATCTTCTCTCCATCGATAATGGTCTGCTGGTCAGTGGCCGCGTGGGTTTTCGGCACACCACTGAATGCCTGCAAAGGCGTGGGTAAAGCCATGATTCCTCTCACCTCGTAAATCAACTGCGAGCGTCGGTTGGCCGTAGGGTGGAAGCCAGGCGCTCACGTATGTTCCAGCCGCGTGTGCCGGTGCTTGTGGCTCCGACGCGGCTCGTCGCTCGTGTTGGTATCAGTCTATTCGTAAATCCGACAGCCGGCTTACTTAGTCCGCGTCTTGAGAGCGTCCAGTGCTTTCCATCCGGCTTCGGCTGCGGCAAGCTGTGCTTTGCGCTTGCTGGAGCCCTTGCCGGTGCCGATGATTTCGGGATTATCGCCCAAAGTGACTTTGGCAGTGAAAATCTGTGCGTATTCGGGGCCGGACACTTCCATGTGGTACACCGGTTCGGCCTTGCCCAGATGATGTGCCTTGACGGTCAGCGAGGTTTTCCAGTCGAGCGCCGGGCCTTCGGTGGCCACCTCCGCCAAGGTGTCGTCAATGAGCCGATGAATGACCTTGCGGGCCTCATCAATACCGTGTTCCAGGAAGGTGGCGCCGATAAGCGATTCGACGATGTCGCACAGAATCGAGTTCTTTTCGGCACCGCCCTGCTCGGCCTCACCGTGGCCCAGCAGAATGTAGGGGCCCACTTTGAGCTTGGTTTTGGCGATGGCGCTCAGCGCGTCCTCCGAGACGGCTTTGGCGCGCATCTTGGCCAGCTGCCCCTCGTTCATGTCCGGGTGAATGGTGAACAGCGTTTCGGTGGTGACCAGCTCCAGCACGGCATCTCCCAGGAACTCGAGACGTTCGTAGTTGGACACGCCGGGGTGCTCATGCGAGAAGGAGCGATGGGTCAACGCTTGCACCAGCAGGTCTGGGCTGATAGTGGTGCCCAATGCCTCCAGCAGTTCGTTGGCCGGAGCTTGGCGGTCAGCCGTTTCTTGCTGTGTGGTCTTCTCGCTCATATGTTCTTCATCCTTCGCGCGATGTGCTGTGTGTATTGAGGTCTATGTATAGGTGCAAGCACCGGTATGTGGCGTCTTGTGTTTGCGGTGCGTGGGCAATCGAGTGATATGCGAAAGCCCCGCCACCCGTCGATGGCAGGGCTTTCTATATCAAGCCGTTATCGCAGGACTCACTTGGTGTGAGCCGGCTGGATGGCGGAGCGGTAGGTGCGGCCGCGGAAGGAACCGCAGCTCGGGCAGGCCATGTGCGGCAGAGCCGGAGCGCCACAGTTCGGGCAGCTCACGGTTGCGGTAGCGGTGGCCTTCCAGTTCGCGCGACGCGAGTGCGTGTTGGCGCGCGAGGTCTTGTACTTAGGCAGTGCCATTTGAGTATCCTCTATTTCGTTCGAACGATTGAGCTTAAGCGTCCGTTATCTTAACGCATGGCTCGTACAAAACTCAAGTTTCGTGTGCCTTACTCGCCCTGCTCGGCCTCAAGCTGGGCCTTGAGACCCGCCAAACCGGCGAAACGAATATCTTCCATTTCGTGGTGATGATCGGGGTTCTCGTTCAGATCGATGCCGCACTGCGAGCACAGGCCTTTGCAATCCGGCTTGCACAGTGGCTGCAGCGGCAGGGATTCGACCAACGTGTCTCGAATCATCGCCTCGATATCCGCAAAAGCGCCGTTTTCCAGCAGCGGATACGTATCCTCTGATTCGTCTTCGCCGGCGATGATGTCGACTTCCTCATCTTTGCCGTTTTTGCTGCCGCTCTTGCCGCAGCCTTTGTCCGCTGCGGATTCGTACGGGAAGAATACGGTGACATTCACCGGCCAGTCCTCATCAATGGGCTTTAAACAGCGGGTGCATTCGCTGACGAATGGTGCGACCAGTCGGCCGGTAAAAATCAGTCCATCCACGATGGAGTCGAATGAGCCGGTAACGTGAACCGGGTCACCCTCCTTGATGCCGACGATGTCGTCGCCGATACCGCTCGGGGCGGGGAAGTCGGCGTCGATCTCCTTGGATTGTCCGGCTCGTGAAGCGATTTGAGCCACTGGGATCGCCCACAGAGAATCCTCGACTCGTGCCATAGTTCTGCCTTTCGTCTCTTGCTGCGGCACAGCCGTGTGAGGCGTATCGGGTGTTGTCTTCGTCCCGTGCGCCGCTATGCCGCATTCGTGAATGCTGCAGTGAGTGTACTGCTGGTTACTGAGCTTCGGGGTAGTCGTTCAGCGTCAGCTTGGGCAACTGCTCTCCGGCCGAGCGCTGACGCTCTTCCAGCACGTTCAAACCTGCTTGTACATCTTGGGTGAGCTTGCCAAGCTGCTGGGACAGACCCTCCATAACCGTGGTGCAATACTGGTCAGCGCCTTGGGTCAGGTGGTCGGACTTGGCCTGGGCTTGCTCAAGAATCGTGCGGGCCTTCTGACGGGCCAACTCAGTGACGTTTTCCTGTCCTGCCAGGAATTGAGCCTGTTCGTTGGCTTCCCTGACCATATCCGCGGCGCGGCTCTGGGCGGATGCGACGACGGCGTTGGCCTGTGTCTGTGCGGATTCCAGGCGGCGCTCGGCTTCGCGCATCAGTGCGGAGGCGCGTTCCAGCTGCACCGGCAACAGCTTTTTCAATTCAGCAAGCTGGCTGGTGAACTCGTCGCGATCCACTTTGACCGTGCCGGGCGAGAACATGCTGGTTTTGGCCTCATCGAGCATGGATTCAAGCCGATCGATGACGTCATACACCGTGGTGAATTCTGCGCGGCTCTTGTTTTCCGCCGAGTCGGCTTGCAGGGTTTCACGCAGATCGGGCAGTGTGCCCATATTGAATGCGGCTGCCTTGGTCGGGGCCGGTGCGGGAGCCGGCGCCTCTGGGGTCGGTACCGCATCGGTTGCCTCGGTAGGCGGCAAATCGACCGGTGCCTCTTCAGTGGGGGCGGTCGGGACCGGATCCGGGGTGGTCAAGTCGACGTAACCAGTGGGATGTTCATCACTCATAGTTATCAGTCCTTTGCTTCTCGTTCCTGTGCCAAAGCATCGCTGAGCATGGGGACGACGCAATCGGGTACCATGCCGGTCACGTCGCCTCCGTGGCGAGCCACGTCTTTGACAATGGAGCTGGAAATATGTTCAAGAATCGGATCGGCAGGCAGAAACAGGGTCTCAATGCCGGCGAGCTTGCGATTGACCAACGCCATGCCCAGTTCGGCCTCGTAATCGCCGTTCTGACGCAGTCCTTTGACGATGACGGTGGCGCCGACCTTCTGGCAGTAGTCGGTGATCAGGCCATCGGTGGAGGAGACGACGACGTTGGTGCAGCCGGCTTTCTCCAGCGCGCGGCGAATTACCTCGACTCGCGTGCTTTCGGAAAACATCGGTGTTTTCGCGGCATTGACGGCCACCACCACGTGTACCTCGTCAAAGAATCGTGCCGAGCGCTCGATTACATCCAAGTGTCCGGCGGTGACGGGGTCATACGAGCCGGGGCATACTGCGATAGTCATGCCTTCTAGCCTACCGCTATCGGTGCGTTTTACACGGCTCGTGACACAAGGAATTATGATGGATTGCAGACGAAACGTTCCATAACCGGAGAAAGAAGTGCGTGATGAGCTTTGTTGATGATGCTGAACCGTTGAGGAATCCTGATCAGGGGGCGGGCACGTCGGTGCTGGAGCGCCCGAAGACCGAGGAGGCGCCGGTTCGTGATGATGGCGGCGATGCCGACCGTTTTGCGCACTATGTGTCCAAGGACCGTATTGCCGAGTCGCGAGCGACCGGTCGTCCTGTGGTGGCCCTGTGCGGCAAGGTCTGGGTGCCCAAGCATGACCCGTCCAAGTATCCGGTGTGCCCGGACTGCAAGCGCATCTACGAAGAAATGATGGGCTGATTTTTCGTTCCCGCTGGCGGGAGCTGTCAGCAAAGCTGACTGAGGGTGGTTGTCTCGGCAAGACTACTTGGTTCCCCTCTCTGAGGGGGAGCTGGCTCGCGCAGCGAGACTGAGGGGAGCAACGAGTTCGCACCCGTTACTCCCCTCAGTCGTCTACGATGACAGCTCCCCTCAACGAGGGGAGCCAGGACGTTTCTAGCGTGCCGAAATCTCGTCGATGAGCTTGAGCTCATCATCGCTGAAGTGGGTGTTCTTCAGCGCGCCGATGTTGTCCAGAATCTGTTGCGGCTTGGAGGCGCCGGCCAGCACGGAAGTCACCTTGCCGTCGTGCAGCAGCCATGCCAGGCTCATCTCGGCCAGCGTCTGGCCGCGCTTGGAGGCCAGGTTGTTCAGATCCATGACCTGCTTGTGTAGTTTCTCGGTCAGCGCGGAATCGTTGAGGAATCGCGGATCGTGAGCCATGCGGCTGTCGGCCGGAATGCCGTTGAGATAGCGGTTGGTCAGCAGGCCCTGTGCCAGCGGGCAGAAGGCGATGAGGCCCTTGCCCAGCTTGAAGGCGGTCTCTTTCAGGCCGTTCTTTTCAACGGTGCGATCGAGGATGTTGTACTTGTTCTGGTTGATGATGAACGGCACGTGCAGTTCTGCCAGAATTGCGGCGGCCTTTTCCATGGTCGAGCCGTCGTAGTTGGACAGGCCAGCGTACAGCGCCTTGCCGGAATTCACGGCCTGGGCCAGTGCGCCCATGGTCTCCTCGAGTGGCGTCTCCGGGTCCGGGTGGTGGTGGTAGAAGATGTCCACGTAATCAAGGCCAAGGCGTTCCAGCGACTGGTCGAGTGAAGCGAGCAGGTACTTGCGGCTGCCGAGATCGCCGTAGGGGCCGGCCCACATCTCGTAGCCGGCCTTGGTGGAGATGATGAGCTCGTCGCGGTGGTGCTTGAAGTACTTGGTGAGCAGCAGGCCGCAGTTCTTCTCGGCCTGGCCGGGTTCGGGGCCGTAGTTGTTGGCCAGGTCGAAGTGGGTGATGCCGTTGTCGAAGGCGGTGAAGACCAAGGACTTCATCTGGTCAAACGGCGTGATGTCGCCGAAATTGTGCCAGAAGCCGAGCGATACCGCCGGCAGCTTGAGGCCGGAGGCGCCGGCGCGGTTATAGGTCATCGTGTCATAACGATGCGGGTTGGGGGAGTAGACGGCGGTTGGCTCGAACATTGAGTCTCCTTGATGTGCTTGAAGCCTGAAATCTCTATTGTGCTGCGCAGCCGTGTGCCAGATCCGTGTGCAGCGCGGATACGTTGGCAGTTGGTTGCGTCGTCAGGTATCATGGTTCCAGTTAAAGTGAACTTTAATGCAAGCGACTGTATTGCTTCGGCGTGTCGCGGCTAAGGGCGGGGCGGTTGCATCGTGCAACGGGACGGTCGGAGAGCTGTGAAAGATCGTATGCTCCGCGGGCGTCAAGGAGGAAAACTAATGACCTATACCATTCGGCAGGTGGCTACCCAATTCCACATGCAACCTTCCACGCTGCGCTACTACGAAGAGCAGGGATTGCTGACCAACGTGGACCGCACCGAAACCGGCCAGCGCGTGTATGAGGATTGCCATCTCAACCGTCTGCGTGCGATCTGCTGCTTCAAGAACGCTGGCATGACCATTGATGATTTGAAGAAGTTCTTCGTCTATGAGTCCAATGAGCCCGAGCATATCGACGAAATTCTGGATTTGCTTGAATCCCGTCGCGAGTCGCTGGACGAGCAGCGGCGCGCGCTTGACGAAGCCGCCATGCACGTGCAGCGCAAACTGCACTATTACACCGACATCAAGCATGCGATTGATTCCGGTGGTGAGATGCCTGACTGGGCCAACTACAAGACCCGCGCGTATTCCATCGACTGCTAGTTATCCGCTAAGCCACCAGTGCCTTGTTCGGCAGCGCGCGGTCGAGCACCCAGACAATCAGCGATATCACCAGGAAGGCCAGCGCCAGCCTGCCGCAACTGATGCCGAATCCCTGCCAGCCGAGCTTGTCCAAGTTGATGAAGTCGTAAGGGTACGGACTACCGCCAGCCGCGGGGCCCGAACCCGGCCAGATCGCCGCGCGAATCAGCACAAACGCCAGGTACGCGGGGAAATACATCAACCACGAGAACATGTAATGCCAACGGAACCGGCGATGCGGGTCGAACAGAAGGAAGTCGATCAGTGCCATGATCGGGGCGATTTTGTGCAGCATCGTATTGGTCATGATGCCAACTACCTGCGGTACATAATCCGGGTTATCCGGCGGCATCAGGAAGAACGCCACCAATGCGGTGACAATGGCGTACAAGGTCAGGCAGCCCTTGAGCCAGGCTGGCGGTTGGATGCCCTTGAGCAGGGTGGCAGCGCCTGCCCACAGCATCACGATGCCCAACACAAAGCCGGTCTGAAACGTGAAATACACCCAATACTGCGGTTTCGACCATGCTTCGTACGTGCCCACAAAGCACAGTCCGGCAATCGTCAGACGCCATGATGTCACAATGAATCTCATGCTTTCTGAGTGTAGCCAGTCTTTCGGGTGGTGACAGCACTCCCCGTGAGAGGCAATTCGGACTACACTGATGGTCAGCACAATCGAACGTAGGAAAGGCCCTGTCAATGGTGGATTATTCGCCGGCTTTGATGACCGACATGTACGAATACACGATGCTTGACGCCGCGCTGAAAGACGGCACCGCCAACCGTAAGTGTGTGTTCGAGGTATTCACTCGCCATCTGCCCGAAGGCCGCCGTTATGGCGTGGTGGCCGGCACCGGTCGTATTCTTGACGCGCTTGAGCACTTCCATCTCGATGACGAAGACCTGAAATTCCTGTCTGACCGCCATGTGGTTAGCCCGGAGACCATCAAGTGGCTGGAAAACTTCCACTTCGCCGGTTCGATTAAGGGCTACCGTGAAGGCGAGATGTTCTTCCCGAACTCCCCGATTCTGCAGGTTGAAGGCACGTTCGGCGAATGCACGCTGCTGGAGACGCTGATTCTATCTGTTCTGAACTACGATTCCGCCGTGGCTTCGGCAGCCTCCCGCATGGTGTCTGCCGCCAAGGATCGTCCGTGCATGGATATGGGTGGCCGCCGCACCAACGAGTGGGCTGCCGTAGCCGCTGCCCGCGCTGCTGTGGTGGGCGGATTCAAGGGCACCGCCAACCTGCTTGCTGCTCAGTTGTATGGATTGAAGGCGATTGGCACCGCGGCGCACTGCTTTACTTTGGTGCATGATTCCGAGCGCGATGCCTTTGAATCGCAGATTGAAGCATTGGGCAAGAACACCACGCTGCTGGTCGATACCTACAACATCGAGGAGGCCGTGAAGACTGCCATCGAGGTTGCCGGCCCTGAACTGGGCGGTGTGCGCATCGATTCCGGTGACCTGGCTGCAATGGCCCAGCGCGTGCGCAATCAACTGGATGCTTTGGGCGCCACGAACACCACTATTACCGTTACCAATGATTTGGATGAGTATGCGCTGGCAGCTTTGCAAACCGCGCCGGTTGATTCCTATGGCGTGGGCACCATGCTGGTCACCGGCTCCGGCGCTCCCACCTGCGCGATGGTGTACAAGCTCACCGAGCGTGAAGGCGCGGATGGCACGATGGTGCCGGTGATGAAGAAGTCGAAGGACAAGGCCACTGTGCCCGGACGCAAACTTGCGTTCCGCTCTTACGAGTACTCGCTGGCCGAAACCGAACATGTGATCTCCGGTTCCGAGGAGAAGCTGGCTGGCTATGTGGCAGACCCGGCATGGAAGAACCTGTTGGTCGACTTTGTGAATCACGGTCAGATTGACGGCCAATGGCAAGGTCACGATGCCATCGTGGCGGCTCATGAGTACCACGCCACGGCTTTGGGCGAATTGCCCATCGCCGCGCAAAGCCTTATGAAGGGCGAACCGGTGATTCCCACGGAGACTACGGTTCTCTGACGAGAACCCGCCGTTGAGTTCGTGGGACGAAATCTGAAATTCGCCATTTTTGGCGTATTGTCCCACATCAGCGTGGGACAATACGTACGTCAAACGTTTGATATGCGAGTTGTCCCAACATCACATCATTAAAAACGTTGGAATAATGCCATTCTCGTTTCAGTATGAATAACACGATGCTGAGTGGGCGTGGGACGATACGTCAAAAATCCCTAATTTTGCATGTCGCCCCACGCCATCATGAATCTCAACAGTCGATGGGACGCAACGACTCCACCATTTCACGGGCCGTGATGGTGTAACGCGGATGGTGGCGCCACGTCGCCTGGCCTCGGCTGGCCTGCGGCCTGCGATGGTGTGATGGTAGTGAATTACCCGTTGTTAAGACAACATCGTTGCACTCGCAGCATAGGGCGGGTGGCGTATGCTGGGGCGCATGGTTGAAATCAAAGATATGCTAGGCGATTGCCAGATTATTCGTGCCGACGGCCGCAAGGTTGATGAACTGCGTCCTGTGCGCATTACCCGTCACTTTACCGATGCCCCTGAGGGGTCGGTGCTTATTGAATGCGGCAACACCCGCGTGATGTGTACCGCCACTTTTACACCGGGGGTGCCCCGCTGGCGCAAGGATTCCGGCCTTGGCTGGGTCACTGCCGAATACGCGATGCTGCCGCGTGCCACTTCCGAGCGCACTGATCGTGAATCTGTGCGTGGCAAGATTGGCGGTCGTACTCATGAGATCAGCCGTCTGATTGGTCGCTGCCTGCGTGGTGTCATCGATATGAAGGCACTGGGCGAGAACCAGATTCAGCTTGATTGCGATGTGCTGCAGGCCGATGGCGGCACCCGTACTGCTTCTGTGACCGGTGCATATGTGGCGCTGGTTGATGCGGTCAACTGGGCGGAGAAGAACCACCACATCAAGTCTGCAGACAAGGTGCTTAAGGACTATGTCTCCGCCGTGTCTGTAGGCGTGATTAACGGCACGCCGATGCTGGATTTGCCGTATATCGAAGATAGCCAGGCCATGACCGATATGAACGTGGCCATGACCGGTTCCGGCACGTTCATTGAGATTCAGGGCACTGCCGAACATCGCCCGTTCAACCGTGCCGAACTTGGCACTCTGCTTGATTTGGCCGAAAAAGGCAACAAGGAACTGCAAGCAGCCCAGCGTGCCGCATTGGCACTGGACTGAGTCGTTAGCCATTCGTCGCAGACTTCCCTCAGTCAGCGCGCATACCATGGCTCCCCTCTTTAAGAGGAGCTGTCGCCGAAGGCGACTGAGGGGGAGCTCGACGCACATAGCAAGGAATCCATCATGCAAATCGTTGTCGCTACTCATAACGAAGGTAAGCTCGTTGAAATCCGCCGCATTCTTGAGGAGGATTTGGGCTCTGCCGCCGCCGACATCGAACTGGTGTCTGCCGGTAGTCTCCACCTTCCCGACCCGGTGGAAACCGGCGTGACCTTCCAAGAAAACGCCCTGCTCAAGGCCCGCGACGTGGCCAGCCGTACCGGTTTGCCCGCCATCGCGGACGATTCTGGTCTCATTGTTGACGTGATGGGCAACGCCCCTGGCATCCTGTCCGCCCGCTGGGCTGGCGCCCACGGTCATGACAAGGCCAACAATGCACTGCTGCTCGCACAGATCGAAGACATCCCAGATGCCAAGCGCACCGCCCGCTTCCGTTGCGCCGCAGCTCTGGTGGTGCCGGATACCGAAGCTGGTGCCGACGTGACCGGTGGGGTGGCAGATGGTGGCGCGGCCACCTTGTCTTCTGCCCACACCACGGCCGCGGATGGCGGCCCCGCTCCGATCTCGGCACGATACGCCATCGCTAGCGAAACAGTGGAACTCGGCGAAATGCCGGGCGTCATTATCCGTAAGCCTCGCGGCGAGCATGGTTTCGGCTACGACCCGCTGTTCGTGCCCGACGATCAGCCGGCTGGCCGTACCAGCACCGAGCCTGACTATGAGGGCGAGCCGTTGACCAGCGCCGAAATGACTCCAGCGGAAAAGAATGCGATTTCCCATCGTGGCAAGGCGCTCAAGGCCTTGATTCCCGCAGTCGAAGCGCTACTAGCCGACTGAACTGCTGCCTCCTGCGGCGGAGACCATAGAGACCTTAATACATATCAATTGAGCCGGTGGCTCCAGATGCATTCTGGAACCACCGGCTCAATTGTTCCCGTCAACACACACGGCTACATATGCGGTCACACGCCCATCAGTGTGTGCGCCACGGCCATCATCACCAATGCGATCATTGCCGTAATCGCCAGCGAGAAGCCCGCAAGCTTGGCGTTGCCCAGCACCTTGTCGGTGAACAACGTGGAGAATATGGCAATCGGTGCGAGCGAGCAAATCACCATCACGGCGCGGACTGAAGCCGAGAACGGCAGCAGGAACCAGGAAACCAGTGCAAAGGCGACGCTGAACGGCACTCGCCAGGCAATCACGGACAGTACTTCCTTGACGTCATGCTTGGACTGCGGCAGATCCATCAGCATGCCCACCATCAGCATGGACACCAAGGCGTTCGCGCCGCTTAATGGCTGGCAGATTGAGGCAATCCAGTCGGGAATGGGCACGTTGGCCAGCGTGACGACAATCATCGCCAGATAGGTATCGAACGGTACCGACCCAAAGAAGCTTTTAGCTATGGTGCCTAGCAGCGCTCGCCGGGCGAGTCGTTTGGCGTCCTTGTCTTTGGGTTTCGTGTACGGCAGGGTGGGTGCGGCGCCGGCATGCTGCTCGGCAAGTGTCTTGCCGGGGCGGATGTGCAGCAATTGCTGGGTGAGCACGTTGGTGCCAGCAGCCACCATAATGCAATTGCCGATATCGAACATAGCGGCCGGAACCACTGCGCCTGCGCCCCAGAACGACTGCACCACGGGGAACGAGAAACAGCCGAGGTTGAAGCCGGCTCCATTGAGCATCAGGAATGCGCGGTCGGTCACATTGCGTTTGCGTGTGGCCAGAAAAATGAACACGACGGGGAGCGCCGCGAACAGAAAAGCGAACAGGGAGACCCATAGCAGTGAGACGTCGTGCGGATTGGTAGCAAACGAATAGACGATGGCCCCCGGCAGCACGATATTGAACTCGGCGGTTTGCAATACGCGGTAATCCTTCTGTCCGAACAATCCGAAGCGTTTGAACAGGTATCCGGCGAGCATGATTAGCAGCAGGCCGACCGGCGTCAGTATGGCGGACACAACTCTCTCCCTTATCTAGCCTCTGATAGATTCTATTGTCCGCGTATTTCGGATATCGCGCGATATCATCGCCACACCGTGGACGAGTGGGTGCCGGAAGGGCGGAAACAGGCCGCAAACCATATGAAAAACAGAATCTCTGGCTCAACCGTTTTCGGTCTTGAACCATCGAAAATCTCATATTTTCCATCATATTTACAGCGGGAATGATAGAAGAAAACCTCTCAGAATCATTGGTATTTCAGTGGTTCTGGGAGGTCTTAACCAGTGCGCGAGATGGGACTTGAACCCACACGTCAAAGACACAGGAACCTAAATCCTGCGCGTCTACCAATTCCGCCACTCGCGCGTGCACGCCGCTCAACGGCACCGGCTCGTTCGGAACCTGCGCGTATTGGGCGATATGCAAAACCCTAGGTGGACGAACCAGCCTAGGGTGTTCGAGCCACTTGTCAGAATCGAACTGACGACCTGCTCATTACGAGTGAGCCGCTCTACCGACTGAGCTAAAGTGGCTTGGTTCGCGGGAGGCATTTCGCCAGCCGCGCACAAGAAGTCAAGTATAAAGTAACCCCGCGAAAAGTCCAATCAAGAATGATTGGTGGTGTCGCACATGATTTCGCTGGTATGCAGGCGTCGAATCTTTCGCGACAAGTGAGTCGAATTCCGTTGGGAATGGCTTTGTTTAGTCGTGACTGCGGCCTGAGATTGCGGTATTATGGTTAACGCAACGGTGCAATCGATGTCATTTATCTCAATTGAATAATTTTGTTCTTTTTATGTCTGAATTTGTGAGTATTCTGTTTGGTGATACGGAGCGTGTGTGAGCTGTATGCACAGGCGCTCCAGTCACTGATGAAAGGAATGGAATCCTATGGCCATCAATCCGCCCGTTGACGCCACCCAGACCCCCGAGTGGGCCGCCCTGCAGAAGCACTATGACGAGCTTCAGTCCGAGGGTGTCAGCCTCAAGAAGTGGTTCGCCGATGACGCCGAGCGCGTCGACAAGCTGTCCTTCGACGCTGGCGATCTGCACTTCGACCTCTCCAAGAACCTGATCAAGCCGGAGACCCTCCAGCTGTTCGCCAACCTCGCCAAGGCCGTCAAGCTTGACGAGCGCACCAAGGCTATGTACTCCGGCGTGCACATCAACAACACCGAAGACCGCGCTGTGCTGCACACCGCTCTGCGCCGCCCGGTTGAGGATGAGGGCAAGTACATCGTTGACGGTCAGGACACCGTCAAGGACGTGCGCGAGACCCTCGACAAGATCTACGCCTTTGCTGACGACGTTCGTTCCGGCAAGTGGACCGGTGTGACCGGTCGCAAGATCGAGACCGTAGTCAACATCGGCATCGGCGGCTCCGACCTGGGTCCCGTCATGGTGTACGAAGCGCTGAAGCCGTACGCCGACGCTGGCATCTCCGCTCGCTACATCTCCAACATCGACCCGAACGACCTGGCCGAGAAGACCAAGGGCCTCGACCCGGAGACCACCCTGTTCATCATCGTTTCCAAGACCTTCACCACCCTGGAGACCCTGACCAACGCTCGCGAAGCCCGCACCTGGCTGCTCGAGGAGCTCGCCGCCAACGGCGCTATCGCCGAGGGTGATGAGGCTCAGAAGGCCGAAGCCATCAAGAAGCACTTCGTGGCCGTCTCCACCAACCTGGAGAAGGTCGAGGAGTTCGGCATCGATCCGAACAACGCGTTCGGTTTCTGGAACTGGGTTGGCGGCCGTTACTCCGTCGACTCCGCCGTCGGCACCTCCCTCGCCGTGGTCTTCGGCCCGGCTCGTTTCGAGGAGTTCCTGCACGGCTTCCACGAGATCGACGAGTACTTCGCCAACACCCCGTTCGAGAAGAACGTCGTGGTGCTGCTCGGCATGCTCAACGTCTGGTACCGCAACTTCTTCAAGGTCGCCTCCCACGCCGTGCTGCCGTACGACCAGTACCTGCACCGCTTCCCGGCCTACCTGCAGCAGCTGACCATGGAGTCCAATGGCAAGTCTGTGCGTTGGGATGGCACCCCCGTTACCTCCGAGACCGGCGAGATCTTCTGGGGCGAGCCCGGCACCAACGGCCAGCACGCCTTCTACCAGCTGATCCACCAGGGCACCCAGCTCATCCCGGCCGACTTCATCGCGTTCGTCAACACCCCGAACCCGACCAAGGATGGCGACCAGGACGTGCACGAGCTGTTCCTGGGCAACTACTTCGCTCAGACCAAGGCTCTGGCATTCGGCAAGACCGCTGACGAGGTTCGCGCCGAGGGCACTCCGGAAGAGATCGTTCCGGCCCGCGTGTTCTCCGGCAACCGTCCGACCACCTCCATCTTCGGTGTGGCCCTGACCCCGTTCGCACTCGGCGAGCTCATCGCCCTGTACGAGCACATCACCTTCGTGGAAGGCACCGTCTGGGGCCTCGACTCCTATGATCAGTGGGGCGTCGAGCTTGGCAAGCAGCTTGCCAAGCAGATCACCCCGGCCATCTCCCAGGACGACGACGCCCTCGCCGCCCAGGACGCCTCCACCCAGAGCCTGATCAAGTTCTACCGCGCCAACCGCGAGTTCTGATCTCCGCTCCTGCGTCGCTTCAATCAGAACTCGCGGTTGGCGCGCCGCGCTGTGTTGTTTGATGGTCGGTCTGGCGACCGTCCATGACGCGAGTTCTGATTCGCCTTCCTCAAGAAAGTTGACTGAGGAATCCTGCTAAGGGCCCGACATCTCCGGATGCCGGGCCCTTTGCATATGCGGGCTGAAGTCTGTCAGAGGAATTGAACGTGGTCATTCCGCTCTGACGCCTATTCGCAGGTATAAAGGTGTCTTTTACAAAGGTTGCAGGTATTTTGCGTCGAGTTAGAGCCTCAAACGTCCTCCACATTGACACCAAATACCTGCAATCGTCTTATTGGTGTCTTTATACCTGCAAATATGGGTCGTAAATAGACCCGTTATACCTGCAAATACCTGTAAAAATATAAGTGAGAAGGTTATAAGCTCGAAATAAGCTTATAAAACGGCACCTTTTACCTGCAAACAAATTCATAAATGGAGCTCTCGAAATAGGTTGCAGGTATAAAGGCACTATGTAGGTCGGTTATCGCATCGCCCGCATCGCCAGTGTGCTCGGTCGCCTTTATCGCGTCCGGTATCGGAAATGATGGGCGAATGCCTTGGTGCGGGAAGCAACGCTCAGGCACCCTTATTCGCCTCATCCAGCGTCAGCAGGTCGTCGTCGGCATCGTAATCGAACAATTCGCCGTAACGGCCCCACTCCACGGCGATGGAGAACTGCTGGTGTGCGTCCTCGTCGGAATACCGCGCGTGCAGCAGATCCAGCATGAGTTCGCCACGCAGATGACCGCCCGAGGCGTGCCGCAACGCATGTTCGATATTGCGTACCAGCGGCACATGCTCCATCGCCAGCGAGGCGAACACCTGCTTGGCGCGCAGAATATCCGCCTGATGCCAAGCGTCGCCAGCCTCGGTGATTTGCACATGGCCGTCGCGCACGACGATTACATGCAGCAGCGTGCCGGCATCCACCAGCGGGAACAGGTCATCGACCTCGAACGAGAGATCCGATGCCAGGTCAGCCAAGTCGATGCCGTCCGGATGTTCGGCAACCACATCCAGCAAGCCCGCCAGTCCGCCCGGTGTGGCGTTCGGCAACGGCCGGCCCTTGATCTTCTCTAGGGGTTCAGCCGTCTGCAGGTTGGTCTCATCCATGGCCGGCACGTTCACACTCGATGCCGATAGTTCGGGAGCCTCAGCCTTGTGCGCGGGCTGCGCGGGCTGTGTGGCCTGCCTGGTCAAAATCGCATACAGCTTGTCCACCATCGCCTCGAATGCCGCGCTGTGACGGTCGCGCGGGCGCGGCAAATCGACCCGAACATTGGCGATCAGATGTCCCGGATGCGAGCCCAGCACCACCACACGGTCGGCCATCTCCACGGCCTCTTCAATGTTGTGCGTAACCATCAGCACCGATTTGATGCTGCGCTGTTCACTCGACCACAACTTGAGCACTTCCTGACGAAGATTCTCGGCAGTCAGCACATCCAGCGCGGAGAACGGCTCATCCATAAACAGTGCATCCGGCTGCAACACCAATGCGCGCGCGATGCCCACGCGCTGCCGCATGCCGCCGGACAATTCCTTGGGATATGCCGATTCAAAGCCATCCAGACCAATCATGTCAATGGCATCCAGCGCCAGTTTGGTGCGCTTCGCCTTCGGCACGCCGCGTGCCTTGAGACCCAACTCCACATTGTCTTGCACCGTGAGCCACGGCATCAGTGCGAAGGTTTGGAATACGAGCGCGATGCCGGGATTCGGCCCGGTCAAAATCTCGCCGCGATACTTGACCGTGCCGCTGGTGGGCTTGACCAGTCCGGCCAGTGCACGCAAGAATGTGGACTTGCCGGCGCCCGAACGGCCCAGAATCGCAACGATCTCGCCCTCGTAGAGGTTGAATGAGATGTCGTGCAGCACGGTGAGCTCGGTGCCGTTGTCCGCCGTGAATCGCTGGCTGATGTGCCGTGCTTCGATGATGGTGCTTTGCGGGGTCACCGCCCGCAGCGAACGAATGGTTTCTTTTGCGATGGTCATAGTGTTCTCCTTAAGTCCTTAATTTTTTGGGGGAGGGGCTCAGCCCGCTTCGCATTCAGCTACCCTCCCTGAGGGGGAGCTGTCGCCAAAGGCGACTGAGGGGAGCTCCATATAACGTCATTAATTCAGCGCGAATCGACGTTCAGCCAGTCGCTGCAGCGGATTCCAGAACAGGCGGTTGACTGCCACGACAAACACGCTCATCACAGCCACGCCGATGATGGTGCGCACGGTGTCGCCGTTCTCCGTGGCCTCGGCAATGTAAGCGCCCAGCCCGGAAGCGGTCAACGTGTGCTGTCCGTAGATGACGATTTCCGAAACGATTGACGCATTCCATGCGCCGCCGGCCGCCGTGATACCGCCCGTGACCCACGACCCGAACACTGCCGGAAGAATCAGCTCGCGCCATCGCTGCCAACGCCCCAGCTGGAAGCTGTGTGCCATTTCACGCAAATCATCGGGAATCTGGCTGGCTCCGGCAATCACGTTAAACAGGATGTACCACTGTGTGCCTAGCGCCATCAGCAGGATGCTGCCCCAATTGATATTCACGCTGCACGCCACAAACCAGAGCGTCACAAACGGGAACGTGAAGTTCGAGGGGAAGCTGGCCAGTACCTGCACAATCGGCTGCATGAACCGCGAGACCCGTGGATTCATGCCGATTAAAGCCCCAACAGGCACCCATATCACCGAACAAACAATGGTGAGCAGCGCCACTCGCAGGAAGGTCAGCATGCCGAGTGCGAGCGCATGTCTCAACTCGTCAAAGCCCGCATCGCGGTGAATCACCAGCATGAGCTCGATTACCCCGAACGCGCTTGCCGCCACGACGACCACCATAAAGAGCACGTCAAGTACGCGGCTTCGGGTGGACTTTGTCTCAACGGGCCAGCGTCCTCCGGTGCGGCCCAGCGGCCGGGTCAGCGTGTCGAACAGCTCGCCGACCGGCTGAAAGAGGCGGTCAAGCATCTCGTCGATATGAGACTGGCGGATTATGGTCAGCACCGCACTGGTCTTGCGTACTGCGGACTCGCTTTGTGTAATGCGGAATTTCTCGGCCCACGCGGTCAGCGGTTTCCAGAGCAGCACGTCAATCAGCAGCACGACTGCCACCATCGTCACGATGGCCCAGCAGATTGCCGCGAGGTTCTCCTCGGCCGCCGCCTGCGCCACAAAACTGCCGATACCGGGCAATGCATACGTGTGATTGTTGACTGAAATCATCTCGGATGCGGTCAGGAAGAACCAGCCCCCGCCCACGCTCATCATGCAGTTCCAGAGCAGCGGAATCATTGCGTTTGGCACGTCCAACGTCCAGAATCGCTGCCAGCGGGTAAGCCTCAGGGAGCGGGCCGCCTCATCGAGTTCGCGCGGCTCGCTGGTCAGGGACCGGGTGAACGAGAACGCCATATTCCATGCCTGACTGGTGAAGATGGCGAAAATCGACGCGGCTTCCACACCCAGCATCGAACCGGGGAACAGCACCATCCAAATAGTGATGGTGGCGGAAAGAAAGCCCAGAATCGGCACCGACTGCAGGATATCCAGCAGCGGAATCAGCACGCGGCTGAGCCTGCGACAGCGCGCGGCCGCCGTGCCGTACACAAACGTGAACACCAATGAGAAGAACAGCGCCACGAACATACGGAATACTGAACGCAGCGCGTAATACGGCAGGTCGGCAATATTCGTACTCACCGATGACGGCACGCCTTTCGGGCCGATGGGCTCGCCGATGGCCGGCAGAATCCAGGCGATCAAGCCGAACAGTGCCAAAATGCCGGCGATGACCAGCGCGTCGGCGGCAAGACGCACGGCGAACGGTTGGTGGTCGGCCGAGGAAGTGGAGGGGTTTCGTGCTGGCGAGCTTGGGCGCATGGCGGCATGGTTGAACGAAAACATGGTCATGGAAGACCTCCCTATGCATAGGAAAGACAAATTATGCAAGGGTTATCCGGGGTGGGCGTCCTTGATCCATCTCAGCGAGGGGAGCCAAGGAGCGATACGGGCAGGAGCCCGACTTGACGGATAACGGAATAACGAGACAAGACATCATCACCGCAACAACTATGACTGTTGCCAGCGGCGGAACTACTGGAATAATCACCGTCCATCGGACTCTCACCTCCTTGCCGTCGTGCGCTCGCGGCGCAAAACCATACCGTCGTCGGTATCCTTGCGACCAGCAGGAGGGACGGAAAGTATTCGAATCCGCCGATTCGAGCCATCGTTCAAGCTTCAGCATCGCAGGGCGGTGGAGTTGCGTTAGTTCATGCCTTAATCCGACAAGAACTGCTGACCAGCGTGCAGTGTCTCCACTGTTAGCGGCAGCAACCCATATCCCTGCGGTAGCCTCGCCTACCGACGCTCTCAAGATAAAGCCTGACCGCAAGCCTGTCAACTATGTGGTTGCTGGGCGAGTTCACAGCGAGTCATCCCCGTCAGTCATGTCGCCAACGTTTGTGTTGTTTCCCGGCGTCCGTGTGTATGCGTTCCGACGAATAGGTCGCATACACACGGACGTTTTGATGGGCTGAAACGTCCGTATGTATGCGAGGGGTTCGTTGGGCCGCATACTTGCGGACGTTTCGCGGCATATCAAGGAGGCAGTACGCCGTGCATATGGTGGGCGGGTGCTGCGGGTCTTCAATCGGCTGTCCTCCGTAATCCGTAAAATAATCGATTGCTGTGTCGAGAAACGGGCCGCCGCATAAGCCCGTGTCTCCACGAGTCCAGTCCGAACGGCTGAGAAGCCCGACTTTCGGCGGATTGACAGGCTTCCCGAGGGCAAACCCGAAGGATAACAAGAACAGGCCACCAGCCATGCAGCTGCCAAAGGCGAGCGGCATGAGCGCGACGGATGGCCCCAACCTGGGGCTGATATGCGGCAGCACTGAAGGAACAACAATGGTTAACGCTGTTGAGGCTTTTGACGCCAAGCACCTCAAGCCGGCCGAGGAAATCCCGGCTTTCCGTCCCGGCGACACCGTCGACGTGAACGTGAAGATTCAGGAAGGCAACAACTCCCGTATCCAGACCTTCACCGGTGTGGTGATCGCTCGTAAGGGTGCCGGCGTTCGCGAGACCTTCATCGTCCGCAAGATCAGCTTTGGCACTGGTGTGGAGCGCCGCTTCCCGCTGCACTCCCCGTCCATCGACTCCATCAAGCTCGTGCGTCGTGGCCGCGTTCGTCGCGCCAAGCTGTACTACCTGCGCGCTCTGCGCGGTAAGGCCGCTCGTATCGTCGAGCGCCGCGACAACTCCGCCAAGTGAGTCGTCACACAGGTTTGATCGCGCAGCCGATATTCGGTTCACGCAAATAAACCGTGAAATTCAGCTCGGAACCGTTCGGGTTCCGGGCTGTTTTCGTTTTGCTCGCGTATGATGGACGCTCGCCGGCAACACGACCATGCCCGGCATTATGAATCGCAAGGAGACACCATGCAGGACGATCAGGACAACGGTGAATCCCCGGCCCTTGACACTCTGGAAATCTGGAATGGGTCGAGCACTGCGGAATCCGCGACTGATGAGCCTCTTGCCACCCGCTCCGCTGCATACGATTTTTCCGGCGACGATCCGGCTGATTCCGGTGCTTACCAGCCTCCATTGGACGATGATGCTCGTGACTCGCGGACCTTCCAGGTGGCGGACCACGGTGTCGCGTTGTCTCCGGTTCCTCCCGTGCCCATCCGCTCTTCTCGCAGTTCGCGGGCCAAGCATGCCAATTCTGCGGCGGCGCGAACGGGTGACGATCGATTCACGCTGCGTGATTTCGCGATTTGGTGTGGCACGCCCATCCTCATCGTGCTGTTGGTGCGCATCTTCCTCGTCGGCTTCTATGAGATTCCTTCTCGCTCGATGATGGATACTTTTGTACCCGGCAATCGTGTGATGACCAGCAAAATCTTCAATCTGCAGCGTGGTGATGTGGTGGTGTTCAAGGATCCCAACAACTGGCTGAATGAGGAGCGAAGCAACGCCATCGGTGGCGGATTCCTGATCAAACGACTGATTGGCATGCCCGGCGATGTGGTCGAGTGCAAAGGGGCCGGCCAGCCAATCACCATCAATGGTGTGGAGATTGACGAATCATCGTACATTCGCCCGGGAGTAGAGCCCAGCGCCTTCCCGTTTTCCGTGACCGTCACGGAAGGGCATGTGTTTGTTATGGGCGACAACCGCTCCAATTCAGCCGATTCCCGTTACCATCAGAACGATAATGACCATGGCTTGGTTCCCATTGATGACGTGGTGGGCACGGGTCTGGCGATTTACTGGCCGATTAACCATATCGGGCTTCTGGCATCTCACCATGATGTGTTCAAGGACGTTCCCGACGCGTCGTCCGGTTCCCCGTCCTGAGCGGCGCCTTACCTGTGAAGCGAAATGATGATTACCCCAACGCTTGATCTTGAACGAAGCCTTGCCTCCCAAGACTATGACCTTATTGTTGGCTTTGACGAAGTTGGCCGCGGCGCGTTGGCCGGCCCGGTCATGGTCGGGTGCGCTGCCATTTGGGCTCGTGATTTGAAACCGGATGCCGATGGCGAATTGGCTCAGGCCGATGGTTCTGCCGCCTCTTCGCGTGTGTCCGGTGACAATGGCACCGATGCAGGCGTGATCACCCCGGATCCCGCTCCATATCTGTCCGTACCTGCCGGTGTGGCTGATTCCAAAATGTTGACCGAGCACCGGCGTGAAGCCATTTTCGATGAGTTGTGCAGTTGGTGCGCTGCCTATGCCGTCGGACAGGCCAGCAATGCCGAAATCGATGAGTGGGGCATTACCTATGCGCTCGGCGTGGCCGCTTTGCGTGCACTCAATCAGGTCGAGCGTGACCTTGGTGTGGGAAGCGAATTTGGCTCCCCTCGGGAGGGGAGCTGCCTCGCGGCGACTGAGGGGAGGCCTTTGCCGAGCCGAAGGCCCATCACCATCGGCGCCATTCTCGATGGCCCCAGCGATTACATCACCAAGGCCCTCAACACCTTTGACGCTCCGGATGTGCCGATCCCGGCCGACGTGACCACCAAAGTCAGGGGCGATCAGCATTGTGCCACCGTGGCGACTGCTGCGGTTATCGCAAAAGTCACCCGTGACCGGCTGATGGTCTCCATCGCGCAGGGCAATCCGCGCTATGCCGCCTATGAGTGGGATCACAACAAGGGCTACGGTTCCGCGGCTCATCGTGCGGCCATCGCCGAGTATGGGCCGACTCCACTGCATCGCACTTCATGGCATTTGACCTGATGTTGCGGATTGCCATGCAGCGCAGTGGCCCCAGACCGATTCGCGACACGACAATGTGAGCGCTCACGCGAAATCGCCTCAGGCGCGCTAAAGTCAATAATTAATAAGGTGCAGCACGGCCGGGCACGGAATTCGGCCGCCAGCGGGGAGGTTCGGGCAGTATGGTGACCAGCCGCAAACCAAACAAGCGCCCATCCATGTTCGAGGTGGCCAAACTCGCCGGGGTCAGTCACCAGACCGTATCCCGTGTGATCAACGATTCGCCGGATGTGTCTGATGCCACGCGTGCCCGTGTGCAGGCCGCCATTGACGAGCTTGGATATCGTCCCTCCAATTCCGCTCGTGCCTTGGCCTCCCGCCGTTCACGTACTATCGGTTTGATCGCTGGCGGCCTGAAGTTCTTTGGTCTGATTTCCGCCATTACCTCCATCGAATCTATCGCCCGCGAACATGGACTGTTCATGAGCGTGATGATGGTGCATGAGGCTCTGTGCACGCAGTCCGACTTCGACAATCTGTGCGACACCTTCAATGAGCAGAACGTTGACGCCTTCATTTTCCTGACCCCGACTGATGTGATGTTCGCTGCCGCCTGCCGTGCGCGCGTCAACCAGCCGCGTGTGATTGTGACCTCCACCCACGGCCAGATGACCGTGCGCGAGGGGATGAGCCTGATTTCCACTGCAAACAAACGCCGTACGGCGATGGTCGGCATCGATCAGTGGGGAGCGATGGCCAAGGTGGTGAGTCTGCTGGGGGAGTACGGCCATAAGTCCGCCCTGTACTTCGCTGGCCCGAACGAGTGGCGTGACGCCCATACTCGCCTTGACGCTTGGCGCAAGCTGGCCGCGGCCCGATCTATTGACTCGCAGATCGTGCGCTGTCACACTTGGGATGCCGATGAGGCATATGCGCATATGAATCATTTGTTGGACGAGTATGGTCGCACTGGTGTGCCGCTGCCCACCGCAGTTGTTGCCGCGAACGACAATCAGGCCGTTGGCGTTGTGCGCTCGCTGCATGAGCATAGCCTGCGGATTCCGCAGGATATCAGCGTGGTTGGCTTCGATGACATGGCCGGTATGGATAACCTGTATCCGCCGCTGACTACCGTGCACCCTGATTTCGAGGGGCTCGGCGTGGCCGCCATGCGTGAGACGCTGCGACTGTTGGGGGAGGGGACGGAACCGACGTTCCTGTCCCAGCAGCATGGCGTGGGGTTGATTCCCGCTGAGATGTGTGCCCGTCGTTCCCTCGGTCCCGCCCCGCGGCGGTAGAACAGCGGATTAGCTTTTTTGGGGCACTCTCTCGGTCAAACCGCTATTTTGCTGTGCTGAGTGCCGTTCAGCGGGGTGGATTATCGGTTTGCTCGTGGTTTTGCTTTGCTGAGTGCCGCTCAGTGGGGCTTATTTCCCGGTTGCTGGTGGTTTTGCTTCGCTAGGGGGCGTGCCGGTTGGCCCGTTCCGCCTCGTCGGCTCCGAGGCCATCGGTGAGGGCGTCATCGAGACCCTGAAGAAGTACCCGAAGTCCCCGGCTGTCCTCATGCAGAGCCATGGCCGCAACAAGCGGACGTTCAGTGGCCATAACGCAGCATTCCTTCGTCTCGATAAATATTGCCGCCACTGTATCGAATTGATGTTAACCGTCAAACCAATGGCAGCTTGAGCAGGTAAGTCCAGATGGTGACGTCGATGGAGACTGTGAAATCACCTCCAAGATGGGCGGTGGTGCCACGTGGCGGTATCGGTAAGTGCTTACCTACAAAAATGGAAGAGGACCGGCGCGGGGCCTCTTCCATTATCAGCTTGATCAGATTAGGGAACGGTGGCTCACCGCTTGCCGTTATAGATTTCGCTGTCGATCGCATCGGCGAACACGCGGTTGACAGCCGGGCGCACCACTTTGAGGGACGGTGTCAGGCACTTGTTCTCCTGCGTGAATTGCGTATCCAGCACGGCGAACTTGCGCACGGACTCGGCGCGCGAAACCGTCGCGTTCGCTTTATCCACGTACTGCTGGATCTCTTCGCGCACTGCGGCGTTCGTGGCCAGACGGTCAACCGGCGTCTCCGTGGACAGTCCGTGTGCGGGCAGCCAGATGGCCAGCGACTCCGGGTCGAGCGTCACCAGCGCGCCGATGAACGGGCGCTGGTCGCCCACCACCACGCAATGCTCCACGATCGGGCACTTGGCGATCTCCTCCTCCAGCGGGATGGGGGAGACGTTCTTGCCGCCGGCGGTGATAATAATGTCCTTGATGCGGCCGGTGATGATGATGCGGCCCTCGTCATCAATCTCGGCCAAATCGCCGGTCCTGAGCCAGCCGTCGGCGGTGAACGCCTCGGCCGTTTTCTCGGGCAGATTATGGTAGCCGCGGAACACGTTCGGGCCCTTGACCTGCAGCTCGCCCTCATCGGAAATACGAATCGAGGAGCCGGGAGCGGGCTGGCCCACCGTGCCGATCACATTGTCGGTCACGCGTGTGGCGGCGAACGGGGCGGCGGTTTCGGTCATGCCGTAGCCCTGGATCATCGGCAGTCCGATGCCGTTGTAGAAATGCGCCAGATCAAGCGACAGCGGCGCTCCGCCGCAAGCCACGTACTTGATCTTCGGGCCCAGAGCGCCACGAACCGTGCGGTAGACGAGCGTCTCGTACTTGGCGCGCTCGGCGATCTCGGCAAACGTATGCTGCTCGCCCGCCTGCTCCTTGCGGCTCCAGACGCGCGCTGCCTCGGCGGCCTTCAAGAACAGGCGACCCTTCCAGCCGGCGCCGGCCTTGTGCGAGGCGGCGTTGTACACCTTCTCGAACACACGCGGCACACCCAGCAGGTAGGTCGGCTCAAAGGAACGCAGATCCGGCAGCAGCGACTTGGTGTCCGGCAGGTAGCCGACCACGCCGTCGTCGGAGGCGATGGAGGCGTACTGGATGAATCGCGCGAAGCAGTGGGCCAACGGCAGGAAGAGCAGCAATCGCGGGTGATCGTCGAGAACCACCTCATGCAGCGCCTGCGAGGCGGCGATGGTAATGGACACGAAGTTCTTGTGGGTCAGCTCCGCACCCTTCGGGTTGCCGGTGGAGCCAGAGGTATACACGATGGTGGCCAGGTCATTGGTGCGTACGGTGGCCACGTGCTCGTCCAGCTCTTCGTCGGAGACAGCCACGCCGAGGCCTTCCAAAGCACCCAGTGCGTTGCCGTCAATCATAAGAATCTGCTTCAACGTGGGGCAGTGGTCCTTGACCGAATCGAGCCGGTCATAGCGTTCGCGGTTGTCGGCAAAGGCCAGCTTGACCGCGGAATCGTTCATGATGCGCTGGGCTTGCGGGGCGGAGTCAGTGTCGTAAATCGGCACGCTCACCGCGCCCACTGCAGCCAGCGCGAAGTCGAGGATGCCCCATTCAAGGCGGGTGGAGGAGAAGATAGTGACCGCGTCACCTTTGGTGATGCCCAAAGCGATGAGACCCTTGGCGGCAGAGACCACACGCTCGTGGAATTCGCCGGTGGTGACGTTCTGCCAACGCCCCGGGCCGATTTTCTTGGCTGCGATTACCGTGTCGGCACCGGTGCGGGCCAGTCGGTCGGTGAGCAGTGAATAGATGGTTTGGTCATCGCGGATCTCGATGGATTCGCCGGGCGTGGTGTATTCGGTAAGCATACGGCCGTTATTCCTTACAAACATGATGGCGGGTTGACAATTCGAGCCATTCTGACAACACAGGTTACGCTTGCGTAAGATACGGCGCGTTGTGCGCACTGAAAAAGTTGCGCGGATGCTTTTGTCAGTTGTCTACAAGGGCGACTGCAGAAGTGCGCTGTCACTGTCCGTCATCGGTTGTCCAGAACCGTTAATGTATTGCCAGTCGCCTGGCGCCGTACGAATGAGATGGTCTCTCATAGTTTTTCATGCCGGTGGCGGGTGCATACCAGTTGCCTGGCGCCGTGCGAGTAACACAGTGCATCAATTGTGTAAGTGGCTTGGCGCAATTTGTATGAAAGATAACGGTTTGACAACGATTTGCCACAAAGTCTCATTTAGGGGTCCGTACGGGCTGGGGGCGGCATCGAGCTCGTGTTCACCGTGGTGGGCATGTACCTGATTGATACCGCCGGCCGTAAGAAGCTTATGGCTGTCGGCTCCGGCCTCATGGTGCTGTTCGCCCTCGGTATCTCCTTCTCCTATGCGAACAACTACCAGCTGCGCATGCTCATCTTCGTGATGTGCTTCACCTCTTGCTTCGCCTTCTCGATGGGCCCGATTCCGTGGATTATGATCCCGGAGCTCTTCCCGACCTACCTGCGTGGCCGCGCCACCGGTATCTGCACCGTGTTTCTGTAGGCCACTAACTGGGCCATCGGCCAGTTCACCCCGATGCTGATTAGCTCCATCGGCGGCATGGGCACCTTCCTGGTGTTCGCTTGCGCCAACCTGCTGTGCTTCCTCGGCGTGGTCACCTTCGTGCCTGAGACCAAGGACAAGACGCTGGAAGAGATCGCCGAGCTGTGGAAGCCGAAGGACGAGAAGCAGTCCAACGCCCAGCTCGAAGTGGTGCGTGCCACCGCCGACCCCAAGTAGGCCGAGTCCGACATCAAGGCCGCCGAGGCCGAGCTGGCCCGCGCTCGCCCGTGCCAAGGAGCGTGCCATCGCCACCAAGGCCGCAGCCGAAGCGCTGGCCAATGCGCAGAAGCAGCACTGATTCCCAGCTGCTTGCTTGCTCTGTGTGAATAGCCGTTTGTAGCGTAATTTTCTTCGGAAAGTTGCGCGCAGACGGCTTTTTTCATGCCTCTTTTGCATGGAACAGGTGAAGAGCAACCGCCGCCAGAGGGCGTTGGCGCAGTCACACGGGCCGGTTTCGCTTCGTGGGGTGCCTACTTCCGTTTCAAGGGGCGGATTTGGCCTTTGCCGGAAGTCTATCTCCGCTTCAAGGGGCTGATGCCCAAGTAGAAACTGACCCAAAATGGCGGAATGACGTTGGTGTAAAGCCGTTACTACTTGCGGTTTCATGGATAAGCAGCCCCTTGAAACGGAGATAGACCTCCGGAGACACCGAAATCCGCCCCTTGAAACGGAGATAGGCCATTGAGCAGTGGAATCGGTGCCTTGTAACTGTGAAAACGGGATTTATGGCTGTGGTTGCGACCTCGACTGTGGCCGGGGCGTGGCTGTGGGTGTGGACGTGGCCGCGACTGTGCGATGCCGGGCAAATACGCAAATTCTATTTTCAGGAAAAGAGTGCTCCGCATTGTGCGGATTCGTATTCGGGAACGGAAATTTGGTGTGACGGTTGTCTCGGTCGAAGGTCTGGCGTGTATATGCGCTTTTGCCTAGGGTAATAGGATTGCGCGCAGTGTGCCCCACCGGTATGTATGGGTATGCGATCGGTGGTACACGCGACTGGACGTATGACGAGACCTACTGCAATAACGCGGCAGTCAACACGGCGAGGGGAAACGAACCATGTTCGACAAACGACTGTTCCAATTGGCGCCCGGCTTGAAAAAACTCATAGCCGGCAAAGTGGCACTGATGTGGGTAGGTCTGTTTGCCAACATTGGTTTTATGCTGTCGCTGGTAATGCTGCTGAACAGCTTGCTGACCGCTGTGGCACCGCCGCTGCTCCAATGCGGCGGCACTTCGCAAGGCGTGGCCTGCCCCGTGCTGTTGTCTGATCAGCACGGCGCGGATGTGCTGCCCATGGCTGGCGACGTCATGATTTACGTGCTGCTTGCGCTGGTCTGTATAGCGGTCCGTTACACGGCCACCACGCACGCCACCCGCCTCGGCACCGAAGCCGCCGAACGAGTCAAACTGGCTTTGCGATCCAAGCTGTACCGCAAAATGGTGGCACTCGGCCCGTCCTGCAAAACCCGCATCAAGACCTCGGATGTGGTGCAATCCGCCGGCGAAGGTGTTGAACAGATTCAAAGCTTCTTTGAACTGTTCCTGCCGCAGCTCTTCTATGCGATTCTTGCGCCAATCACCTTGTTCGTGGCCATTGCGCCGATTAACGTGCCCGCTGCTGCCGTCATGCTGGTCTGCGCGCCGCTCATCATCATCGTGACCGGCATCGTCTCCATGACCGCCGCCCGCGCCTTCAAAAAGTACTGGGGGCGCTACACCGATATGGGCGCCGCGTTCCTCGACAATCTCCAAGGCCTTGAGACCCTGAAAAACTTCGACGCCGACGAGCGCGCCGCCATCGAGATGGACAAGAAAGCCGAAGGCTTCCGCGTGATGACCATGCGGGTGTTGCAGATTCAGTTGCGTTCGCTGACCGCCATGGACATAGTGGCCTACGGCGGTGCTGCGGCCGGCATCGGTGTGGCGTTATGGCAATACGCGCATATTGGCGATGCTTTTGCCAATGGTGCGTCCGGCTGGTCGCCAATCGCACTGGCCTCACATCTGCCTGGTGTGCTTGCCTACGCGGCATACGGCCTGCACTATCTCATCCCGTTCGGGGTGGGCTACCCGCTGTCTCTTACCGGTCTGCTGTTCATTGTGCTGCTGTCCGCCGAATTCTTTATTCCCATGCGTCAGCTTGGCTCGTTCTTCCACGTGGCGATGAACGGCATGACCTCCACCAAGCGCATCTTCGCTCTGCTGGACACCCCGGAGCCCGAGCATGGCACGGCGACTCTGCCGGCCAACGATTTCGATTCCGCTGACGACGGTCTGACGGTCCGCTTCGACCACGTCGGCTATTCCTATGATGATGCCGGGCACGGCGACTCCAAGTCCGCATCCGCAAAGGCCGATAAGCAAGGTGAAACCAGCCCCAATTCCGCCGTCGCTCCTGCGCTTACCAACATCACCTTCGCCGCACAGCCCGGTCAGTTCACCGCCATTGTTGGCATCTCCGGTTCCGGCAAGTCCACGGCCGCCTCGCTGCCTGCCGGTACACTGGCCGGTTACCGAGGTTCGCTCACGCTGAACGGCGTCGAGGTATCCGATTTGTCAGGCGAAACACTGGCTGGAGCCGTCACTGTGATTGGTGCCAGCAGCCATCTGTTTGCGGGCACATTGCGCGAGAATCTTCTGATGGCCTTGCCCGATGACGAGATTCCTGATTCGCCGGATTCCGTGGACTCCCGTCTGTGGTCCGCGCTCGAGCAGGCGCGCATTGCCGCCTTCGTGCACGCACAGCCGAACGGACTGGACATGCCGATTGAGTCCGATGCCGCCAACCTGTCCGGCGGCCAGCGCCAGCGCATCGCCATCGCCCGTGCGCTCCTGCATGATTCGCCGGTATTTGTGTTCGATGAGGCGACCAGCAGCGTTGACGTGGAATCCGAAGAGCTGATCTTGGATACAATTCGCGAATTGGCACAATCCCGCGGCAAGACAGTTATTATGATCACCCATCGCATGGCCAACGCCGAACACGCTGACCAAGTGGTGGTGCTCGAACACGGCAAGTCGGTTGAGAGGGGCGCCCATACCGAGCTGATGACGGCGGACGGCGTCTACGCCAAGCTGTTTGCCACGCAGGCAGATATTGAGAACTTCGGAGAAGGCCATGCTCGGCGTGTGCTGCAGGTTGGTTCCCGCAAGCAGGAGCTGTCCGACGACAGTCGGACTGAGGGCGGCGCAGCGCGTGTAAGCGCAGAGGCGGGTATGACGGTTGACCACCTGCAGTCAGCTTTGCCGACGGCTTCCGCTGGCGGGAGTGAGCAGGCCTCGGCTGAGACTCCGGCTGGTGCTGCAAATAGCGATTCGTCTTCCAAAATGAGCACATTCCAAGTGATCAGGCGACTGCTTAAGGAAGCCCGACCGCTGGCAGGACTGATGGCAGTGGCCTCCACCGCCGGCACCATCGGCCATCTTTCGTCCACCTTCCTGCCCGTGTTCGGCATTATCGCGGCATCTGCACTTACCGGTAATCCGGTGTGGGGCATGGGTGTTGCGCCCGCCGTCATCATGATGATTATCTGTGCTCTTCTGCGTGGTATCACCCGATACGTCGAACAATATCTGAACCACAATGTGGCATTCCATCTGCTCGCACTCTTCCGTTCCAAGGCGTTCGCCGCGTTGCGCAGACTGGCGCCGGCCAAGCTCGCGGGCAAAGGTAAGGGCAACCTTATCGCTATGCTGACCACCGATGTGGAACTGCTTGAGATCTTCTTTGCCCACACCATCAGTCCGGTGGCCATCGCGGTAACCTCCACCATCATCTACACGATTGTGGCCGCCACCCTAAGCCCATGGATGGCGCTGGCGTTGATTGCTGCCCACCTGGTTATCGGCATCCTTGTGCCGCGATTCTTTGCCACCGGCGTACGTAACCTTGGCCCTGCCATCCGTGGCGCTGCCGGAGAACTCGACAATGTGATGCTCGATGACATGCGCGGCCTGGACGAAATCATCCGATTTGGCCGCGGCGAGGAACGTGCGCAGGCCATCGAGGACCGTACCCATGCGTTGTGGAAGGATCACGCCAAACTCAGCAAGGTCAACGGCCGTTTCACCGGAATCAGCGGACTCTTGGTGGCTGTGCTCGCAGCGGCTTCGGTCGCCGTGGCTATTGCCTGTGCCGGCGCGAACCCGCAGAGCATTCCGGCTCTGATTGCCGCTTTCGTGCTGTTCGCCGGCTCGTTCGGACCGACTTTGGCGCTCGCCGCCTTGCCCGCTAACCTGACTCAGACCTTCGCGTCCGCTAGCCGACTGTTCGGACTGATGGACGAGGTGCCCGCTGTGACCGAGAATGGCACTGTTGTGCCGCAGGAGTATATGGGCATGCGTCTTGATGACGTCACCTTTGCATATGCGGGGGAGCGCGAAGTCTTGTCCGACTTCTCGCTTGACGTGCCGCAGCATGGCGTGCTGGGTATCCAGGGGCCGTCCGGCCGAGGCAAGTCCACCATGCTCAAGCTGCTGCTGCGCTACTGGGATCCGCAGCGCGGTCAGGTGACGTTGTCCGGCACGCCGCTGCCCGAGGTCGATGTGCATGCTCGCCGACGTATTCAGGCCATGATGAGCCAGGAAACCCACCTGTTTGATGGCTCTATCCGAGACAATTTGCTGATTGCTTTGCCTGAGTCCAAGGTTGAAGCTGCAAATGTTGCAGGCAATGGGGAAGTGGGTGCCAAGACCGTTGATTCCCGACAGCAGCGGTTGGCGGCGCAATCGGCAGAGGGCGATGCCGTTCAGGTGGCAGCAGCTGACGGTCTCGACGCTCGTTTGCGTCAGGCTCTCGCCAAGGCCTCCGTGCTTGATCTCATTGATTCCTTGCCCGATGGCCTTGATACTCAGGTAGGCGAGCTGGGCGACCGTCTATCCGAAGGTGAACGCCAGCGTATCGGTTTGGCTCGTGTGTTCCTGCGCAATGCTGATCTGGTGCTTTTCGACGAGCCGACCAGTCGTTTGGATGCTTTGAACGAGGCTATTATTCTACGTTCCATTCACGCTATGGCCGTGGGTGAGCAGCATGCAGACAAGGAGCGCGGCGCGGCTGTGGTGCTGGTCTCCCACCGCGAATCCGCTATGCGCATTGCTGATGCGGTACTCAATCTGTAACTGCCTGTAACTACGCGGGAATCACATCGCATTGCGTTACGTTACCGCGTTGCATTGCGGTTCCTCGCGGGTGGCGGCGATGCCATCTCCGGTTGTCATTGCGTTGCTGCGTTTGTGTTGCGATATGTGATGCGGCAACGCAGCAATGCGGCAATGCAATGTGATGTGGCAACGCGGCAACGTAGCGATGCAATAACGCGGCAACATGGCAACATGGCAATGCAGTAACGCAACGCAGCATTCACGCCTTGATCAAAGCGCCGATGACGAGCGCTTTCCGCAGCCCCGGGCGGAACAGGTCGTGAAATTCATGCGACATTTCGGTTTCGAGTTTGACCGATGCATATGTCGTCAGTGCGAAGGCGTGCCTGTTCGGTGCCGATGATGTAGTTGATGACATTGGTCAGGAAGATGCCGCATACCGCGAGGAGCTGATAGGGAAAGGCAGGCAGACCGCGGATATTGGCCGGCGCTTAAGGCCAGACCGAACGTATATTTGCCTGATCCGTGAGTACGTATGGTTGTTCCCAAGGGATTGCGCTGCTTGGAAGCAGCTTGAAATAGGCCCGCCATGTGCTCTTCCTCTCAATACAGCTATGGGGGTGCCTGTTCATACTGGTCAGATTCTTGTCATATGGCGTTGAATATCTACAAATGTGGGCATTAGTGAGGCGGCTGAGTGGTGGAATCGCGCCGTGGTGTGTGGTGTTGGAGACTCACGAGCATGCTACGCGTATTTGGTGGTGTGCTGAGAGTCGGGACCTACTCACGTTGGGGGAGGGGAGAAGAGCCTCTGAGACAAGTCGCTGTTCGACTGGAGATTTGCTCACGTGGAAAGCGTGGAAAAGGCGAAAAAATCAGGCGTGTTGGGTGATTTTGACAAATTGGTACACAGGTGTATCATCTTAGGTATTGGTACACGGGTGTACCAAAGAAAACACCCCAAGGAAAGGTGGCCAGAGGAGACTTCGCAAGCGGCCAAACGAATTGAAATCCAACGCAGCAGTCGATTCGTTTTTGGCAATCGGAAGGCAGCCAAAGACAGCCGGAAGATAACCGAGAAGTAACCGGACGAAAACCGGAAGCCAGTCGGAAGAAAGCCAACCACCCGCAAGCCAACTCCAATGGTCCAGGAGGAGATAACATGCGCAACACCAAGAAGGTCATCGCGGCAACGGCAGCCGTGGCCACGCTCGTCGGTCTCGCCGCCTGCGGCAGCAGCAACGACAACAGCGTCAACAAGGGTGACGCCGACAAGGCCGAACTCGTGTTCTGGGGCTGGGATTCCGGCAACTCGATGAAGGAAATCCTCGCTGACTTCGAGAAGGCCAACCCCGGCATCACCGTCAAGTTTAACAACACCGGCACCGCCGAGAAGACCTCCACCGCGCTCTCCAACGCCATCGCCGCCGGCAATGGCGCCCCGGATGTCGTGATGCTCGAAGATCCGACCGTCACCCAGTTCGCCGTCACCGATGGCCTCGTGGATCTGAGCCGGTTCGGTGCCGACAAGCTCGCCGACGACTTCGCCGCCGGCCCGTGGAACAAGCTCCAGTACAACAACAAGCCGTACGCTCTGCCGATTGATTCCGGCCCTGAAATGTTCTTCTACAACAAGGCAGTGTTCGACAAGGCCGGCGTGGACGGCGAGTCCATCAAGACTTGGGACGACTACTACGAGGCCGCCAAGAAGATTCGCGCCATCGGCTCCTACATCACCAACCTTGCCGGCACGTCCAACGACTACCAGCCCTTCACCGCCCAGATCTGGCAGGCCGGCGCCCGGCCGTGGAAGGTTGATGGCGAGAACATCACTATCAACATGACCAAGGACGAGGGCATGCAGCGCTATATCCAATTCGTCCAGAAGCTCATCGACGAAGACCTCGTGGACACCAAGACCCCGAACTGGTCCGATGATTGGAACCGCGAGCTCAACGATGGCACCCTCGCCTCCCTGACCATCGGCGCTTGGATGCCGATCAACCTCATGACCGGCGCCCCCGATCAGGCCGGCAACTGGCGCGTCGCCCAGCTGCCGCAGTGGGAGGACGGCAAGGAAGTCTCCGCCGAAGACGGTGGCTCCGCACTTGCCGTCACCTCGCAGTCCAAGAACCAGGCCGCTGCCTACAAGCTCGTTGAGTACATGACTCATGGCAAGGGCGCTCAGACCATGGCCGACACCGGTACCTTCCCGTCCCTGAAGAAGATCCTGAAGTCCGACTCCTTCACCGACCCGACCACCGAGTCCAACAAGAAGACCAACGACTACTTCGGCGGTCAGAACGTCAACGAAGTCCTTTCCGCCGCGGCTCAGCGCCCGACCGAGAAGTTCCAGTACCTGCCGTACAACCCGTACGCCCAGACCGCTTACGGCGACGAAGTCTCCAAGGCCTACTCCGGCGACATCACCCTGGAGGAAGCACTCCAGAACTACGCCAAGAAGCTGGCCGAGCAAGGCAAGCAGCAGGGCTACAACGTCACCGTCAAGTGACACAATCCGATCTATTGCCGGTACATCCGGCACTGACCAACAATCAAAACCTGCGGCTAGGCCACTCTCCTTCCGCCTAGCCGCCCGATCTCCCACAGCGGGGATGCTCCCCAGTGTCCCCGCTTTCCCATGCCCTCACCTGACGTGACCGCTCCAATCGAGCGACCCCCCTGATAGCGGGCGCAGCACAGCAATCCGTATCCCAAGAAAGCAATCGATTATGTCCGATCAAACAATGGCCGCAGCCTCGCAGCCAACGGTGGGAATCCTGCCTGAGGAGGCGGATCTGCACACGGCCGAGGCCCGCGTCAACAAGCATAAGGCCGATTGGCGTGGATGGAAGTTCATGTGGCCGTTCACGGTGGTGTTCGTGTTCGTGTTCATTATTCCGATTGTGTACGCCATCTACATCAGCTTCTTCAAGAAGCAGATGATCG